>Ga0105358_10000685_pt1 | contig 17352 bp, 16 predicted proteins | sample GOMGulsemesocosm_5_FD_83509 | JGI IMG/M metagenome (GOLD analysis project Ga0105358, IMG submission 83509) | Methane-oxidizing microbial communities from mesocosms in the Gulf of Mexico - GOM15C Gulf of Mexico | ecosystem: Environmental > Aquatic > Marine > Cold seeps | place: Gulf of Mexico... | reverse complement strand
CTTTTTGAAAAATATCAAAATAATCGCCATCAAGATGGGGATATGGCGGCAATGGATTTTTTTGATTACCGCTCGATGGTTGAAGAAAGCCCCGTTGATACAAAGATTGTTGAATTTAGAAAAGAAGGTAAGCTGGTTTCTGCCTTGTTAATGGACCGTCTAGATGATGGCTTATCGGCGGTATATAGTTTTTTTGAAGATGAAAAGGCCTATCAAGGGCTGGGAAATTATATGGTGCTTTGGTGTGTTAGGCGCTGTCTGGAGATGAAAAAACCTTATGTGTATTTAGGCTACCTTATTAAAGACTGTCGCAAAATGGCTTATAAGGCGCGTTATTCACCACTCGAAGGTTGTGTAGAAGGGCTCTGGAGCCTTATAGAGCGTTAAAATTCGTAAATATTGCAATGCAGTACGCATTAGTAGGTACTTTCTTTTGTTTGCATCCTGATGAAACCTCCCGTAAGCTCAGTTTTATAAGTTAAAGAATATAAGCATTCGAATTTTAAATTTCGGATAAAGTTTTTGTTTGTGATTAGGGAGGTTTTCACATGAAGCGTCGTGATTTTATAGCCGGAGCTGCTTCCGGCGTTGCTCTTGGTGCGGGCGCGCTAGCTCTTTCGGCTTGCGGCGAAGACAAAAAAGAAGCTGCTGTTGCAGCTCCTGCAGTGATGAAGAAAAAACGTGAATTAAAAATGGTTACCACTTGGCCTAAGAATTTTCCTGGCCTGGGTACCGGTGCAGCACGTGCTGCGCAACGTATCACTGATATGTCTGATGGCGAATTAACAGTTAAACTATATGCAGCGGGTGAACTTGTTCCTCCGTTCGAATCTTTTGATGCAGTATCAAGTGGTACGGCTGATCTATACCATGGTGCTGATTATTATTGGCAAGGCAAACATAAAGCGTTCAACTTCTTCACAGCTGTTCCTTTTGGTTTGACTGCTAGTGAAATGGATGCATGGATCCACCACGGTGGTGGCCAAGAATTATGGGACGAGTTGGCTGGTCAATTCAACGTGAAACCATTTGCTTGTGGTAATACAGGCGTTCAAATGGGTGGTTGGTTTAACAAAGAAATCAATTCTGTTGAAGATCTTAAAGGTCTTAAAATTCGTATGCCGGGTCTTGGTGGTGAAGTTCTTCGCCGCTTGGGTGCTGCAGCTGTATCATTGCCGGGTGGTGAAATTTTCCCATCTCTGCAATCTGGTGCAATCGATGCGACAGAATGGGTTGGTCCTTGGAATGACCTTGCGTTTGGTTTCTATAAAGTAACTAAATACTACTACCAACCTGGTTTCCATGAGCCTGGTTCTACTTTGTCTTGCGGTGTTAACCTTGATCTCTGGAAATCTTTATCTCCTGCGCATCAAGAAATCATTCGTAACGCAACGATGGCTGAAAATAACTACATGATGGCTGAATTTAATGCCCGTAACGGTGACAGCCTTGATGTTTTATTGGATAAACACGGCGTTCAACTCCGTACATTCTCACCTGAAATCATGACCGAAATCGGTAAGGCATCTGGTGAAGTTATGCGCGAAGTTGCTGCTGGTGATGAATTAACGGGTCGTATTTTCAAGAACTTCTCTGAGTTCCGTAATAAAGCGAAACGTTGGTCTGATCTATCTGATCGTGCATTTATGGAAGCACGTAGCCTTCCCTTCAAGTACGAATAAAATAGTAAAAAATAAGGGCGATTCCATTCATGGGGTCGCCCTTATTTTATTTTAGCTGCATTTTAATAGGAGAAAAGCTTTGGCTTCTCTTACAGCTTTAATGCGTTTCATCGATGGGCTGAACAAAAACGTTGGCACGGCTGTTTCTTGGTTGGCTGTGATTATGGTTTTGGTACAGTTTAGTATCGTTGTTTTGCGTTATGTTTTCGGCATCGGTTCAATTATGATGCAGGAATCAGTTGTTTATCTACATTCATTCCTTTTCATGGCAGGCGCAGGCTACACTCTGCTTAAGAATGGTCATGTGCGTGTGGATGTATTTTATCGCGAAATTAGTGTACGTAAAAAAGCCCTTGTTGATCTTTTTGGGGTTATTTTTTTACTGTTACCCGTTTGTATTTTAATTGCTTATTCTTCTTGGGATTATATTTCCCAATCATGGTCGATCTTTGAAGGTTCAAAAGAAACAAGTGGCATTCAAGCCCTGTTTATTTTGAAATCCGTCATCATGCTTTTCTGTGTCTTAATTGGTTTACAAGGCGTTTCGATGGCGTTGCGATCTTTTCTTGTTCTTAAAGGGGTTATACTCCCTGAAGAAGACACCGAACTTCACGAGGTCCCATAATCATGGAAATAGCTGAGATTATTTGTTTAACCATGTTCCTTGTGACCTGTGGTTTTTTAATGTTTGGTTTCCCTGTTGCGTTTACGCTTGCAGGATCAGCCCTCTTTTTTGCTGGCATCGGTGTTGCTTTCGATGTTTTCAATTGGAGCCTTTTTGGCGCCTTGCCGTTACGTATTTTCGGCACCTCGATGACCAACGAAATTCTTATAGCAGTCCCTTTCTTTATCTTTATGGGCGTGATGTTAGAACGTTCCAAAGTTGCGGAAGAATTACTTGATAGTATGGGAATGCTTTTTGGCTCCATGCGCGGTGGTTTGGGAATTTCGGTTACAATCGTTGGCGCTTTGTTGGCTGCCTCAACGGGCATCGTTGGTGCTACAGTTGTGACAATGGGGCTTTTGTCCCTTCCAACCATGTTGAAACGTGGGTATGAACCTTCCCTTGCTTGTGGAACGATTTGTGCATCAGGCACATTAGGTCAAATCATTCCGCCTTCAATCGTCCTTGTATTGTTGGGCGACCAAATTTCAAACGCATATAGTGATGCGCAACGCAGTATGGGAAATTTCTCTCCTGATCCTGTGTCTGTTGGTGATTTATTTGCCGGTGCTTTAATCCCAGGTCTTGGCTTGGTCGGCATGTACATTGCATATCAATTGATCATGGCGTGGTGGAAACCTGAAACGTGTCCCCCTATTCCTGCTGAAGAATTGAATGTTGAAGGCCTGGGTAAACGGATTGCACATGCTTTGATCCCACCGATTGTTCTAATCGTTGCTGTTCTTGGATCAATCTTATCTGGTATTGCACCACCTACAGAAGCTGCGGCAGTTGGCGCGGTGGGTGCTTTGTTATTGGCGGGTCTACGCCTTGATGAAAGCCACGGCATGGCATTTTATGCAGCGGGCCTTGGCTTGGTCTCTATGTTGTTCTTAACCAATATGATGGATCTTCGCATTGGTATGGATACAACAAGTACAACAAATATGATTGGTATTGTTGCTGTTGTTATTTGTTGCCTTGCCATGGCTTGGGGCCTTTTGATGGCACTCAAACGGGTTTATGATGCCAAGGTTCTACAGGCCGTTGGTAAATCGACTATGGAAATTACATCTATGGTCTTTGTTATCTTAATTGGTGCTTCCGTCTTCTCTTTGGTCTTTCGGGGCTTGGGTGGTGACGATATGGTGCATGAAATGCTGTCTGACTTACCCGGTGGCGTTGTCGGTTCAATGTTCGTTGTTATGGCTGTGATGTTCTTCTTGGGGTTCTTCTTGGACTTCATTGAAATTACATTTGTTGTTGTTCCTATCGTTGCCCCTGTTCTGTTGATGATGGACATCCACCCTGTGTGGTTAGGTGTGATGATGGCGATGAATTTACAAACATCCTTCCTGACACCGCCCTTTGGCTTTGCATTATTCTACTTACGTGGTGTCGCACCCAAATCGGTGACAACGATGCAAATCTACAAAGGTGTTTTGCCGTTTATTATAATTCAAGTGATTGGGCTTTTGCTTTTATCTTTCTTCCCAGGGTTAGCAACTTGGTTGCCAACAGTTATCTTTGGTTAAGCTTGAATAAATTAAGTTCTGAAAAAACCGTTACAAGGTTTCTTGTAACGGTTTTTTTTATGTGAAAAAATAAGGTGGTAAACAAGCTTGTAATCCTTAGGTATAAATAAGGTAGAAACAATCAAAGAAGTTCTATGATGTACAAAGCTTGTTTAAAAATTAAGCGATTTTTGATCATTTTTATAATTTCTATCAATGTTCTGCTTCTTCAAGCCTGTCAAACCATGAAGGTTGAAAGAAGCGCGAAAAACCTTACGCTTGCCCCGGGACAAAGTGATGTTGCTAATGTTCTGCCCAGTCAATTTTGGCAAGACAGTGGGATTTCTGTGCTTAAAGGACAAACCTATCAGCTCAAAACTGTTGGAATGTGGAGCTTTGGTGGAATTTGTGGTGTGGCCGATGCAGAAGGAAAAGGAAACGCCCCTCTTTGTGATGGTTTAGTGGGAAATGTTCCAGGAGCATCAAACGTTGCCCTTGTCGCAAAAGTTGGTGAAAACGGTAATGCTTTTTTAGTTGGGCATGGTGTCACTATTACACCTTCATTTTCAGGCAAGTTATTGCTCGGGCCAAATGCTTGGGATTGGTTGCCGGGTGATAACACTGGTAAAATGACAGTGACCATCACGCGCAATCAAGCGCAGTTTGTAAAACAGAAACCAAAGAAACAGCCTATAATTCAGGCACCGCAAACCTCTGCCCTTTTACCTGCGATAAAAGGGATGATCCAAAATTCAGCTCGTATAGCCCTTGTTATTGGAAATTCAGATTATAAAGTATCAGGATTACCAAATCCGGTTAATGATGCACGCTTAATGACGCATACATTACGAAACCTTGGTTTTTCAGTACTTCATGAAGAAAATGCATCACAAAGGAAGATGAAGTTTGCCATTAATCGGTTTGGGGACCATTTGGAACGTGCGGGTAAAAATGCAGTTGGCTTGTTTTATTACGCCGGACATGGCATCCAAGTCGATGGACGTAATTACCTGATACCCATTGATGCGAATATTCAAAATGAAAAAGATGTTGATGTGGAAGCTGTGACTGCCGATGCGGCGTTGGCGCAAATGAACTATGCGGGCAATAATTTAAATGTCATGATTTTAGATGCGTGTCGCAATAACCCTTTTAAACGAAGCTTCAGATCATCTGATCGTGGATTGGCATTGATGAATGCGCCAAGTGGGAGTTTAATTGCTTATGCAACAGGGCCAGGCAGTGTTGCGGCTGATGGTGTTGGTCAGAATAGCCCTTATACTTTAGCAGTTACACAAGCCATGCTTAATAAGAACACAGCCATAGAACGTATGTTCAGGAATGTACGAAATCAGGTGATGGTTGAAACCAATGATAAACAAGTCCCGTGGGAGGCCTCTTCCTTAATTGGTGGGGATTTCTTTTTTAACCCATCGAAATGAATATAAAAAAAGCCGCTGAGTATTAGTCTCAGCGGCTTTTTTTGTTTCGACAGCAAACTAACCTGCTTGTTGCATCGGTTTACCTTCGCGGTGTTCTTCTGGTGTGATGCCCAGTTTGATGAACATTTTTTTATCTGCTGAAACACCTTGGTTGCCTGTGGTCAACAATTTGTCGCCATAGAACATTGAATTCGCACCGGCAAAGAAACAAAGAGATTGAAGTTCTTCGCTCATTTCGTCACGACCTGCGGATAATCGAACATATGATTCAGGCATGACGATACGCGCAACAGCAATTGTTTTTACAAAATCAATCGGATCGATTTTTGCTTTGGCTTCAAACGGCGTACCTTCAATGGGGATCAACATGTTGATCGGAACACTTTCTGGGTGTTTTGGCAAAGTTGCCAAAGTAACCATCATGGAGGCACGATCTGACTCGTCTTCACCCATTCCAATAATACCACCTGTGCAAAGTTTGATACCTTTGTCACGGCAACGATCTAATGTGGCGAGGCGATCATCAAATGTGCGTGTTGTGACCACTTTGTCATAATATTCGCGTGATGTATCGATGTTGTGATTGTAATAATCAAGGCCTGCTTCTTTAAGTTCGGCCGTTTGCTCGTCCGATAACATGCCCAAAGTCATACAGGTATCCATGCCTAAATCTTTAACAGATTTAACCATATTGACGATTTCCGGCATGTCACGTTTTTTGGGCGAGCTCCAAGCCGCACCCATACAAAAACGGGTTGCGCCGCCTTCTTTGGCAGCTTTTGCTGCGATGATGACTTCAGAAGAAGGCATCATTTTTTCAGCTTTCAGCTTGGCGTCATTACTGGCACTTTGCGAACAGTAATTACAATTTTCGGCACAGCCACCGGATTTAATATTTAAAAGTGTGCTGAGTTGGACTTTATTTGGATCAAAATTCGCACGATGCACAGTTTGCGCGTGGAATAATAGGTCATTAAACGGCAAGGCAAACAACGCTTTGACTTGTTCTTTTGTCCAGTCGCTGCGTGGCGTGGGGGAAATATCTGTCGTCATGTGAAAGTCACATCCTTATTGATAATATCTGAGCAAAATACCTCATTATTTGAGATACTAAATAAATCAGAAGAAAAAATACTTCAAGTTAAATCGGCATTCGAATACCGATTAATTTTTTATGGATTTAAAAATCGTTTAATTCCAAAGGGAAGGAGATCCCGATTTTTAACGGGAAATCTGCCTCTTTATTTAAATTTGTTATCTCGGGGGAATCCGTTGGGGGCCAATCGCCCTGCCCCAGCACGTTTGCCGACCCATGGTAATAAATCGGTGACGGTACGGGTGCGCTCGCTGCCGCCGCCCATTTTCCAAGATAAGCCATCAGCCAGATTGAAGGTTGTTAAGTCAGACATGCCACCATCTTTGTATTTTTGTAACATGACACCACGGCCACGGGTCATGACTGGTAAATCTTCGACTTTAAAGATCAGAATTTTACGGTTATCACCGACAACGGCAATGGCATCACCTTCGACAGGCAAGCATATTTTTGCAGTTTCTGTATTTTGAAGGTTTAAAACCTGTTTACCATTCTTTGTTTGAGCAACGACATCTTTTTCTTCAAGGGCAAACCCACGTCCGGCACTGGAAGCAACCAATAATTTTCGTTCGGGTTTGTGAATGAACATATCAAGAATTTCATTCTCATTGCCAATATCAACCATCAAGCGCACAGGTTCGCCGTGGCCTCTACCCGCAGGCAACCCGTCACAGCCAATGGTGAAAAAACGACCGTTGGAGCTGTAAGCCAATAATTTATCCGTGGTATGGGCTTGGATAACAAAGCGGGCTTTATCGCCATCTTTATATTTAATATCGGTTTCATCCGTATTATGGCCCTTAAATGCACGGATCCAGCCCATGTGTGAGCAGACGACTGTAACAGGTTCGCGTTCGATGAAAGCTTCAAAATTAACGATATCTGCACTGGGTGCGTCGCCAAATTGTGTACGACGCTTACCAAGTTCGGTTTTTTGACCGAATTGTTTTTTAGTTTCTTTAATTTCGTTAGAAATTGTTGTCCATTGCATGCCTTCATCGGCGAGTAAGGCAATCAGGCCCTTTTTCTCTTCGCTTAAGGCATCATGTTCAGTTTTAAGTTCCATCTCTTCAAGTTTGCGCAATGAACGCAGACGCATGTTAAGGATGGCTTCGGCTTGAACATCACTTAATTTAAACGTATCGATAAGTTCTTGTTTAGGGTGATCTTCATAACGAATGATGCGGATGATTTCATCTAAATTCAAAAAGGCAATCAAATAGCCTTCTAAGACTTCTAAACGATGATCGATTTTATCAAGGCGAAATTGAGATCTACGTTTCAAAACAACACGGCGATGATCAAGGAATGCCTGTAAAACTTCACGCAAATTCATGACACGTGGGGTTTGATCCGCATCCAAAACGTTCATATTAAGTCCGAAACGTGTTTCAAGTTCCGTCAATTTAAACAGTTGTTCCATCAAAATTTCAGGTTCGATCGTACGGTTACGCGGTTCTAAAACAATGCGGACCTCTGTGGTTGACTCATCACGAATATCAGCCAATAGCGGTAAGCGTTTGTTGATGAGAAGCTCGGCGACTTTTTCAATTAATTTTGATTTTTGAACTTGGTAAGGGATATCTGTGACAATGATTTGATACATGCCGTGGGATAATTCGTCTTTTTCCCATTTTGCACGTATACGAAAAGACCCTTTACCTTTGGAATAAGTTTCAACAATTGTGGCTTTATCTTCAATCATCACCCCGCCCGTTGGGAAATCAGGACCCGGTATCAGATCAACTAGTTTATCCATCGTTGCATTTGGCGTTTTAATGAGATGTAACAGGCCATCACATAATTCACCGGCATTATGTGGCGGGATGTTGGTCGCCATACCTACAGCAATTCCGCTGGAACCATTTGCCAGTAAATTTGGAAAGGCAGAAGGCAAGACAACGGGTTCATCTTCTTCGCCGTCATAGGTTTCACGAAAATCAACAGCATCTTCTGAAATGTTGCGCAACAAAGCCATTGCGACATCTGTAAGGCGGGCTTCCGTATAACGCATGGCGGCGGCATTATCGCCATCAATATTCCCAAAATTACCTTGCCCATCGACCAAGGGATAACGTACGGCAAAATCTTGTGCCAAACGCACCATCGCTTCATAGACCGAGCTATCACCATGAGGGTGATATTTACCGATCACATCACCAACAACACGGGCACATTTTTTGAATCCATGTTTCGGGTCAAGCTTAAGCTGCAGCATGGCAAATAATAGACGGCGGTGGACGGGTTTCAAACCGTCACGGACATCAGGTAAAGAACGTGACGTAATGGTGGACATGGCATATGCCAAATAACGTTCACCTAATGCATCTGCTAAACGGGTTTCGCGAATATCGCCTGTGGGAATGGAAGTGCTCATTGGTCCTCAGATAAGGATTAAAGTTTAATTAGAAAGTTGGCCTTAGTGTAACCATCTAGCGCAATCGGTCAACAAATCGCGTACGGGCTTTGGGTAACTTCTTTCCTATGGGGCTTAAAATACAACGTTCTAAAAAATGTCCTGTTAACCTAAAGCCAAGTAAAAGGTCTTTTTTTTGTGGTTTTATTTCATCTACAAGTAGATAGTATGGAAGGGCTAACAGCTTGTTTTTATAGGGTTCACCTGCTTCACGGCTGACGGCGCGCCCCGTTTTAGGGGATACATATATTAAATCACCCGTTTGGCCAGTGGCCGCACATTGGGTTAAATCTAAACCATAGCCAAGCTCAGTCAAAAGACCTAATTCCCATCTTAAATAAATTTCGGGCCATAGGTTGGTTTGATCAAGCATGTTGAGAAGAATTAAGGTTGCCCCAAAAACGCCTTCGACAGATTCTCTTTGTACCAAGCATGTTTCACAAACAGCGCAAAAACTATTCAGATGTAAAAGCTGTGTGCGATTTGAGAGGGCTTGTGCGCTATAGGCTTGTTCCATTTCGACTTGAAAAATACCCAATTGTTCGTCAAGTCGGCCCTTCCATTCAACACGTAATAGGTTACCTGCTTGTAAGAGAGGGGCTAACCGCTTTCCTGCGCCTGCGCGAACCAAGCCAGAATGGCGGCCATGTTTTTTTGTTAAAACAGATAGAATTACACTGTTTTCCCCGTGTTTTCGAGACGAGAGTACGATGGCAAGGTCAGTCCAAATCATGGGGCAATCAAATAAAAATCAAAAAAAGTGTAAAACACTATGGGAACATGGCGCATGATTACATATGATGGAAGATAAATTTGTATCGATTTTAAAAATGGGGTTCTAGTTGTGTCAACATTTTCAAGCTTGGATGAACAAGCGCAAGGAAATGAACGGTCTGAACAAGATGCTGATTCTAAAGAAAAAGAATCAATGCATCCGCCCGTCCCTATTAGTATATCTTTGTCATTAGCCGCTGCCATTCGCGCGCATAAAAAAGGTAAAATGGAAAAAGCTGTTCAAATCTACAGCGGCATTTTACGCAAATATCCTAATCATGCAGATGCAAATTACCTGTTGGGTGTTGCCGCTTTTGAGCGTGGTTTGAAAGAAGATGCGATTTCCATGATCGAGCGTGCGATCGAAGTTGATCCCGAAAACGCATCTTATTACGGCAAACTAGGCGAAATTCTTACGATTATTGGGTATGTTGAACGTGCCGACCTTGCCTATGAAAAAGCGGCTGAGTTGGCGCCAAGCGATGTGCGTTTCCATCTGGGACGTGCGCAAATTATGGAACGTAATGGCGAGATTAAAACGGCGCTGAAACAATACCGCGATATACTGGCACGTTGGAACGATTCGTTTGAAACATTTTACCGTTGTGCTGCGATTGAAGCCCGATTGGGAGAGCGTGATGAGGCAAAAAAGCATGTCAAACGCGCGATTGTATTAAAAAACAATTTTGCGGATGCGCATTTTCTTTATGCCCTTTTGTTGATGGGGACTGGTGAAATTAAAAAAGCGAAACATCATTTTCAAGAATCGTCTGTCCATAGTGCGCTGCGTTCTGACCTACATTTCAAGTCGGCAACTAAGCTAATTCAATTGAACGATTATGACGGGGCATTATTGGCGCTTCATCGTGATGTTAAGGTCAAACCAAACAACGCGAATGCTTATGCCTTGATGGGCGATTGCCTATCCAGCAAAAACGAATTTGACGGGGCGGTCATAAGTTATGGTCGGGCGCTTGAATTAAATCCAAATTTTGCAAGTGCTTATGCCAAAAATGGTATGGCGCTTTTGGCATTAAATCAATTAAATGACGCTCATGAATCTTGTCAAAAATCAGTACAAATCGATCCTAAAAATTGGGAATGTTGGAACGCACTTGGCGTGTTATTAAGAGAAGAAGATAAGATAGAGGAAGCGATTGATGCTTTAAGAAAAGCTGTTGGACTTGCGCCAGACAATACCAAACCGATTGTTGAATTGGCCTTAACTTACCAAGATCATTTAGAACTCGATCATGCACTTCATTATATTAAAGAAGCCAAAAGTATTGCACCAACGGATAAGGAAATTGAATTTCGTCTGGCTCAAATTTTATTGCAACGCGGCGAATGGAAATCAGGTTGGAAATCTTATGAAGCACGCAAATTACGTGCAAGTTACAAACCCTTATTAAGCCAAAATGAAACAACAGCTGCATCTTGGGACGGAAAAGCTCTTGATCATAAACGCATCGTTCTTTATGCAGAAGCTGGTTTTAGTGATGCCATACAATTCGTCCGATTTGCTCCACAAGTCAAAGACTTGGTTGGTGAAGTCTATGTTTATTGTCCAAAAGATTTAGCACGCCTTTTCGCAGCGGTTGATGGGGTGGCTGGTGTCATTCCTGAAGGCACGCCCCTGCCCCGTCATGATGTACAAGCCTCTTTGAATAGTTTGCCTTATTTATTAGGGTTTGAAACAATTGATGATTTACCTTCGTTCACGCCTTATTTAAGTGGCGTTGATAAAGACATTGAATTGTGGAAAAACCGTGTATCTAGAGAGACAAAAAGCCGCACGGCAGGCCTTGTTTGGCAAGGTGCACGTATATATCGAAAAGATCGTCGTCGTTCACCCGGGATTTGGCCATTCTCGCGGCTTTTTTATATGCGAGATATTGATTTTTTTGGTTTGCAGGTTGGCGATGGCAGTGATGTTTTAACCGATCCGCAGCTTTCAAAAGTTGTGCGCAATTTTGGTATTGATTTATTGGATTTTGCTGACACTGCGGCCACGATTGAAGCTTTAGATATTATTGTAACTTGTGATACGGCGACTGCACACCTTGCAGGCGCAATGGGAAAAACGGTTTGGATGGTCCTACCTTATGCTGTTGATTGGCGTTGGGGCTGTCCACGTGATATAGAAGGTGAAACATCGCCTTGGTACCCCACAATGACACTTTTTCGTCAAAGTGAACCGGGTGATTGGGCGGATGTGTTTGCACGTATTGGGCAAGCAGCAGATCGTTTCGTGCGTTAATTTAGTTTAAAGTTAAGAAAAGGATACCACCTGTGGGACGTCAGATGCCTATCGATATCGTTATTAAAAAATTACGTGTTAAATTGGGGCCAAATCCTTTTTTATGCAGTGAAGATGACCGTATTCAAATCACGCAAGAAGGTAACGGAAACCTTTTTGCCAGTGTTGAGCATGACTTAGAAGAAAATACAACATGGCTAGGTCTTTATTCAGACGAATTAGATATGGATTTCGATGTGAATTATAATGCGAAATCAGGTAAAATTCTCAGAGATAAAAATGTCAAAGCAGTGAATGCGATGATCAAATTTACAACGCCGGAAAGTTTCGTTGAAACAATCAGCCAGAAATTCATAAAATTTAATGATGAGCTTTTAGTAGCCCGTAATTCCAAGGACCGTAATCAGGATGAGCAAGACTGATGTGAGTAACGGAAATACGGTATAAAACCAGCATAGGCAGAGCGTGGTTACACGCAAAGCCTTGCTGGTGCAGTATTTACGTTTAAACATCAAAAACGTTGCGAGCGCGAACGTAAAAAGAGGTAGCTCAAAAAAAGTTGCCGCATAATAATCGTGTATGCCCATATCCCAACGCAAATCATCGGGGATCTGCCACATATAAAGAGTAGCACCCCAGATGACGATGATTAAGACCAAGCTTAGACGATACAGCGCCATGACATACTTCCTTAAGCGTTGTAATCCAAGCCCCAGTATTTATAACGTTCTTGATCGTCGCCCCATTTTTCACGGACTTTAACAAATAAGAACAAATGAACGCGGCAATCTAAAATCTGTTCTAATTGTCGGCGGGCGTTCGCGCCGATGGCTTTGATCTGTTGGCCACCTTTACCCAAGATGATCTTCTTTTGACCGTCTCGTGCAACGAAGATAACTTGATCAATTTTGATACTGCCGTCTTTTTTCTGATGCCAAGTTTCCGTTTCAACTGTGGTTGAATATGGTAATTCTTGGCGCAATTTATAATAAAGTTGTTCGCGCGTGATTTCAGCGGCTAACAAACGTTCCGGCATGTCTGAAACTTGATCTTCGGGGAAAAGCCAAGGACCGGTAGGCAGGTTTTCTTCAAGATAATTAAGAAACCCGTCTAAACCATCACCTTTTAAAGCTGAAACCATAAAGATATCACTGAAAATTTCTTCTCTGTTTAATTCATCAGTCAGGATGAGAAGACGGTTTTTTTCAATGAGGTCAATTTTATTGATAATGAGAACGGCTGTACGTTTTAGTTCTTTCATACGGTCAATAATGGCACGTGTTTCTACGCAAATACCTTTTTGTGCATCGACAAGCAAAGCGACGATGTCCGCATCCGCGGCCCCGCCCCATGCAGCGGCGACCATTGCACGATCCAATCGGCGTTTTGGTGCAAAAATACCCGGTGTATCGATGAAGATCATCTGGGTTTCTTCTTTTTGCATAATGCCCAATACGCGGGTCCGTGTGGTTTGTACCTTTGGTGATACAATTGATACTTTTGTGCCGACCATTTTATTGATGGCGGTTGATTTCCCCGCATTTGGGGCACCAACTAAGGCAACAAAGCCAGCACGTTTTTTCAAATCTTGAGTTTCATCAGTCATCATTTATAGGTCCAAAAGAACTTTTAATAAGGAACCAGCGGCAAGCTGTTCGGCTTTTCGCTTTGACGTTCCTTCTGCGCGTTGAGGAGTATACCCTTTTACCATCACTTCGATAACAAAAGTTGGCGCATGCGCCGGACCGGATTTACCGACCATATTATAAAGAGGCAGTGGCAAGCCACGTCCTTGAGCCCATTCTTGCAAGCCTGTCTTGCTGTCTTGGGGCGGCGTGTGGTCTTCTTCCATTATATCTGCCCAGTGCAAAGATATAAAGTTTTGTGCTGAAACCAGTCCACCGTCTAAAAATAAAGCAGCAATCACTGCTTCACAGGCATTTGACAAAATAGCTGGGTTTTCCCGCCCGCCACAAGCAACTTCGGATGGCAGCATATCAATATAAAGACCAAGCTTTATACCTTGTGCAACACGCGCTAGGGCTTCTTTGCGAACCAAGGCTGTATGACGACGCGCCAAATCACCTTCGTTGTCTTTAGGGAAGCGTTTAAGCAAGATATCAGCGATAACAAGACCAAGCACACGATCGCCTAAAAACTCCAAACGTTCGTTATCAATGGCTTGACCGTCGGTTTTGCGACGGTTTGTACTAGAATGCACAAGGGCTAAACTCAAAAGATCTTTTTGATCAAAAGTATAGCCAAGTTTTTTTTCAAGCTTTTTTAAATCGACTTGGCTCATATGTTATTTAATACCTGTGAATAAACGATCAAAACGAATGGCAGACAGGTCCCAAATGGGTTGCAGCGTATCTTTGGAATAGAATAAAAATTCAGCTCGACCGACAAGGTTTTTTGCAGGAATAAAGCCTACATGTGTTAAAAAACGACTGTCTTGTGAATGGTCGCGGTTGTCACCCATTGCAAAATAATGTTCCGGCGGAACGGTATAAACGGGCGTGTCATCGGGCCAATCCCATGTATCGCTTTCTTCAGCAATCATATGCACAACATCGTTGGGTAGCGTTTCAATATATTTTGTTACGCGTTGAATACTACCATTTTGAGTGCGTGTTACAAACTCGCCGACTTCTTCACGTTTTACAGATTCGCCATTAATGTGGAGAATACCTTTTTTGACCTGAATTTTATCACCCGGCAATCCAATGATGCGTTTGATATAATCTTTAGATGTATCTGTAGGTAATTTAAAGACCGCCACATCACCGCGTTCTGGTAAAGTTTCCAGTATGCGACCATCAAATAAATCGACACCAAATGGCAGAGAGTAAGTGCTATAACCATATGAAAACTTTGAAACAAATAAATAATCACCGATTAATAAAGTCGGTTTCATCGACCCTGATGGGATGTTAAAAGGTTCATATGCAATGGTGCGAATGCCTAAGGCCAGAACAATAGCCCAGAAAACAGTTTTGATGGTATCCATGAATATAGGGGCCCTATGAAGCCTTTGATTAATGTCAGAATTTAAATTTAGGCGGTGATGAATCCAACCTTATGGCATAGAAGTCAAGAATTAACCGCTTTTGGGACGGCGGAAATAATAACAATTGCATGTGCCATGGGATATTCATCGGTCAATGAAATGTCAATTTGTGGTGTCATGCCCGCAGGCGTGAGTTCTTCAAGTCGTTTTAAAGCGCCGCCTGTAAAGGTGATTGTAGGTTTTCCAGAAGGCAAATTATTATTGACTAAATCTTTCCAAAAGACACCATCTTGAAATCCTGTTCCTAAAGCTTTTGCCGCAGCTTCTTTAGCTGCATAACGCATGGCATACCCATTGGCATGATGTGCGCGGCGTTCAACTTTTTCTTTTTCTTCAAGGGTATAGATCCTATTGATAAAGCGATCCTTGAACTTCTCAAGCGTTTTTTCAATCCGGCGAATATCAATAAGGTCTGTGCCAACGCCAATGATCATGATTATTGGCCCCGTGCTTCGTCCATGAGAATACGCATTTTATCCATTGCTTCTGCAAGGCCACAAAATACAGCTTCACCAATTAAGAAATGGCCAATATTTAATTCTCGGATACTGGCGATTTCAGCAATTGGTTTTACGGTATCATACGCCAAGCCATGACCTGCATGACATTCAAGCCCTATTTTTTCTGCATAGGCCGCAGCTTTAATAATCCGTTTAAGTTCAATGTCGCGCTCAACACCGCTTCGATCACAATAGGCACCGGTGTGGATTTCAACCACGGCTGCACCAAGGGCCTTGGCTGCATCTAGTTGTGCGAGGTCAGCTTCAAGAAATAACGATACACGGCTTCCTGCTGTGTTGAGTTGATCAATGTAGGGCTTTAGGTGGTCAAAGCCACCAACGGCGTCTAATCCGCCTTCTGTTGTGCGTTCTTCGCGCTTTTCAGGCACGATACAGGCTGCATGGGGGCGATGACGCAATGCAATGTCGATCATTTCTTGTGTTGCTGCCACTTCAAGGTTAAGTGGCAGGTTAATTTCGTTGCTTAGACGTGTAATATCTTCATCTGAAATATGGCGGCGGTCTTCGCGAAGGTGTGCCGTAATACCATCTGCCCCAGCACTGGCCGCTAATTGTGCAGCCCGCACGGGGTCTGGAAATGATCCACCGCGAGCATTTCGAATGGTGGCCACATGATCAATGTTAACACCAAGGCGAAGTCGTGTATTCATCATAACTCTTTGGTCCTTGTGAATTTTTTACTGCCTTTTGCCCGACGAACAGCCCGGCGCGTATGGTATTTTTGAACGAGATAGCGTATCGGGATGAAAAAGGCAATCCAAACAGCTATGTAAGTTGGGATTGACCCGAGTAACATGGGCCAAAAAACAGGCCATGCGACCTCTGCCACATAAGCCCAGTCAAAAGATTTTACAGCAGAAACAAGGCTTTCAAAGAAGACAAAAAAATGGAGGTCTTCTTCGCCAAGTTGCCCCGTGCCTGCCCCCATGAATATCCCAAGTTTATAGATAAATATCCAAATAAAGGGGAAAGTCCAAGGGTTTCCAACAAGTGTTCCAATGGCTGAAGCCAATATATTTGCGCGCAAAACCCAAGCAACAAAAGCGCCTATGATAAGATGCAAGCCAACGCAAGGTACAAATGAAATGGCTGCACCTGATGCAAAGCCTGCCGCAATGGAATAGGGCGAGCCCGGAATACGCGCAACACGGTGTGCAACATAGGCTGTTGACCTTTTCCAACCTGCACGCGGCCAGAAAAAACCGATGACTTTATCAAGAAATGACGGTTGATGGCGGCTTTTAAACATGAAAAAAAAAGAACCCAGTATCGCAAAGTTGGTAAGGCAGCTTACATGTTTGATACCATGCATAATTTAACTGTCTCAAGTCAAGAGGTTAACTGCGTGAACGTTCAACAGAATTGATTTCAGGTGTGGCGCGTAAAGCGGCAATAATATTTGTTAAATGGCGTACATCATTCACATCAATATCAATCACCATTTCATAAAATTCTTGAGTCCGATATGTGATTTTTAAATTGTGGATATTGCCATGATTTTTTGCAATCACCATTGAAATGGAGCCAAGGGCGCCCGCTTCGTTGATGATCATGCATTTTATGCGTCCGACATGTTGTCCTGTGTCTTGGGTTTGGGTCATGTCCCAAGATACATCTAACCAGCGTTCTGGTTCATTTTGGAACTGCATCAAACTGTCACAATCAATGGTGTGGATTGTGACCCCTCTACCCGTTGTAACAATACCAACGATGCGATCACCAGGTAAAGGATGGCAACAGCCTGCGAAATGCATGGCCATACCCGGAATAAGTCCGCGAATGGGAACTGCATCTTGTTGAGATGATGACGAAATGGATGTTGAAGTGGTCGTTTTATTGGACTTAATGCCCGGAAATATAGCTTCGACAACTTCACGTGCTGGCAAGTGACCGCTACCGACATCTGCAATAAT
>Ga0105358_10000684_pt1 | contig 17354 bp, 18 predicted proteins | sample GOMGulsemesocosm_5_FD_83509 | JGI IMG/M metagenome (GOLD analysis project Ga0105358, IMG submission 83509) | Methane-oxidizing microbial communities from mesocosms in the Gulf of Mexico - GOM15C Gulf of Mexico | ecosystem: Environmental > Aquatic > Marine > Cold seeps | place: Gulf of Mexico... | reverse complement strand
TACGATGGTATCCATCGCTTTAGTTTCTTAATTGATCTTAATGGCAACATTAGTCATGTATTTAATAAATTCAAAACTAAAGAGCATCATCAAGTAGTACTTGATATGTTGAATGAATTGGCTAAGTAATATCAAGATACCCATGCCACTTGAAGATGCAGAATTCAGCTGGAATTAGAAACGCCTTTAGGCAAGGCATTGATTGAAGAGAATGATTATTCCCTTGTCGAAATCAATTAAAGCAGCATGAGTATAATAACGGTAAGTGAAATTATTTACACTTTCCGTTATTATCTCTGGGGGTCGCCCAATAAAGGAAATTTACGCGTCTTGTTCTATCTGCGTAGTATAACTCCATGCATTAAGAACAGCCTTTACTAAAGTCGCTAATGGAATAGCAAAAAACACCCCCCAAAAGCCCCATAAACCACCAAAAAATATAACCGCTATGATAATTGTTACTGGGTGTAAATTCACTGCTTCAGAAAAGAGTAATGGTACAATAACATTACCATCAAGTGCTTGAATAACGCCATAAGCCAACATCACGTAACCCAGCTCGTTACTATAACCAAATTGAAACAAGGCAACTAAAAATACGGGTATAGTCACTACGGTCGCGCCAACATAAGGCACTAAGACTGACAAGCCAACCAATACCCCTAATAAAACCGAATACTGTAAATCAAGTAGAATAAATGCAATGGTTGTCGAAATGCCAACAATTAAAATTTCAATCACTTTACCACGAATATAATTCAATATTTGCTGATTCATTTCCTTACCAACTTGCGTTGCCATTCGGCGCTCTTGCGGTAAAAAGCTAGTTGCACTAGCCAATAAATCACTTTTATCTTTGAGAAAGAAAAACACCATTAAGGGCACTAGAATAAGATAAATCATTAAAGCAACTAAATCAGATATAGAATTTAATGAGGCCTTCAATGCTAATTCCCCCCAATCAAGTAGCTTATCTTTAACTGAAGCAATAAATGTTTCTATTTGCGAGGCTTGAATAATATCAGGGTATTGTTCTGGTAACGTTAATAGATACTTCTGCCCCTCCGAGATCATGTGAGGTACTTCCTGTAATAAGTTACTGCTTTGTTTCCAAATAATTGGCATTAAACCTAACATTGCAATTAACGTAATACCGACAAAAGCGCCAACAACTAACGCAGTGGCTCCAGTACGAGATAAATTAAGGTTTACCATTTTATTTACGGGTAAATCTAATAAAAAAGCAATAGCTAAAGCAACTAACACTGGCATAAGTAATTGGCTAAACAAGGCAATAAACAAAAATGAACAGGCCAAAATCACCACTAATGTCACCGCATGAGGATCCGAAAATTTACGTGTATACCAGTTGCGGAACAACTTAAACATATTTATCCTATTTCAATATTGAGATGAGTTTTATTTACTTGATATGGTAATTTTAACCCTACCATTGTCAATAAGACTTTGGTTATAAAGATAACCTAGTTTATTAAGCAGTTTAGGTATATCTTCAGTTGAACCTTTATCAGCAATAGTTAATATACAAAGATCATCTTTTTGCATTTTTTTTAATAGTAAACGTAAATTAACCAATGGCAGAGGACATTTCTCTTCACTCGCATCATATTCAAAGATCATTTTATATTTCTTTACCTAATCGCTTTTTTTTAACAAGGTAATCTGAGACAATTATCGCTGACATACTATCTTAAGTGCTGTAATTAAAATAGCAGGAAATAAAACTAAATGAGTAGCTTAACTAAAAATCCTAATTTAAAAGAGATTAACGCTCTTAAAAAAAAGTTAAATTGGGGAGATGTTCCGGCCATCTATCATTTAGTTACGTCATCATTAAGTGAATTAGACGGCATTTTATCTCATGGCTTTGATAGTTCTTATAAAACTATTTTAGATCGTAACACATGGAATTTACCGGCCCTAAATGGCCATAGGGATAGTGATGGTAATATACATGTAAAAATCAAACCTAAATTAATATTACGCCATGATTTTAACGATATGGGCTATGAGTTACTATGTTACCCTGTCGTTGATGGTGAACGAATTAATCACCCTTTAATACGAGAGCACACTAGCCCTTTTCAAACATGGCTGCCAGAAAGTATGCGTATGCTTTTTAGAATAAATAGCTTGGTTGCCTTTTCAATTTTTACTTATCAAAATGGCGATGAAGCAGACTTAGCCCTAATCAAATATGCTTATTATCGCGTTGAAAAATTAATTGAAACATTATCCGAATCTTTTGAACTTGTTGATGTCGAAGGTTATAGCATTGCTGAGTTCTATCAAGAAATTGATCGAAGAAATGGCAATATACTAGATAGTAACGCCATTCAAAAGTCATCTGAGAATTAACTTTGTATTCTTGAATTCTTTTTAATTACTATTTTATGCATACTCTTTATTTAATAACAGGAAACCATATTGTTCAATATTAAGCCATTTTTTCTTACTTGTGCATTTGTAGCTATTGCAAGTACAGGCTCTTTTACTGTTGAGGCCGTTGATCAAAATAATAAAAATAAACTTCCAGAAATAGGTATTTCAGGCTTTAGCGTTCTTTCTCTAGAGAAAGAACGACAAATAGGCCAAGCCATGATGCGCCAACTTCGCGCTAGTCAACCAATTATTCAAGACCCCGTATTAATTGAATACATTAACCATTTAGGTAATCAGTTAGTTAAAAATGCCCAAGATGTTAATTACGCCTTTAAGTTTTTTTTGATTAATAATAAAGAACTAAACGCCTTTGCTTTTTTCGGTGGTCATGTTGGTATTCATAGTGGTTTATTAACGACAGCAGATACTGAGAGTGAACTTGCTTCAGTAATAGCGCATGAAATTTCTCATGTTACTCAACGTCATTTAGCACGCAGATTAGAATCTCAGAGTAAAAGCCAAACATTAACAATGGCAGGCATGGTCTCAGGTATATTATTAGCATTAGTAAACCCTACTGTTGGCATGGCGGCATTGAGTGCATCTATGGCAGCATCACAACAAGCGGGTATCAACTATACTCGTGGCAACGAAAAAGAAGCAGATAGAGTTGGTATTACATTATTAGCAAACAGTAAATTTGACCCTCAAGGCGCACCAAACTTTTTTAGTAAAATGTCAGCAAAGTATCGCTATGCAAGTAAACCGCCGGCAATGTTATTAACGCATCCATTACCCGAATCACGCATTGCCGATGCAAGACAGCGTGCGCACAACTACCCTGTTAGACAGCTAGCGCCAAGTTTGCAATTTGAATTAGCTAAATCTAGAATTCAAGCGCGTTATCAAGGTACCCCAAAAGATAATATAAATTATTTCAAGCAACAGCTGGATAAGAAAAAACATGCACTAAAAGCTGCAGCCGAATATGGTTTAGCGATAGCTTATTTTGAAAATAAACAATATCAGCCCGCGAAAAAAATACTTGAGTCTTTAAAAGCACAAGATAAACATAATCTGTTTTATATCGATGTACTTACCGATGTTTATTTAGCACTGAAAGAAAATGATAAAGCGTTAACTATGTTGGCTAATTTAGCTTTGTATATGCCTAACAATCAAGTAATTAGTTTGAACTATGGCAACGCATTATTAAGTGCTGGTAACTTCGAGCAAGCAGCAACAGTACTACAAGATTTTTTACTGGTTAATCCTGGTAACTTCATTGCTTATGATATATTAACCACCGTTTATCGAAAACAAGATCGAAAAGGTTTAATGCATACAGCTAAAGCTGAAGTGTTTGCTTTACTAGGTGCGTACAGCAAAGCAGTTGATGAATTACAAACCAGTTATAGTTTAATAGAAGAACAGCCATTGCTGCAAAAACGCATTAAAGCACGCATTTTACAATTTCAAGATCAGGAAAATAAGTTAAAACGCTTATAACCCAATACTTTTTCGACATTAATTATTAAACTTACTAAAAGAAACAAACTTATGTTAACTATTTACCACAATCCAAGATGCTCTAAAAGTCGTCAAACACTTGAGTTAATCCAACAAAACTCTACTAAAAAACTAACCATTGTTGAATATCAAAAGCAGCCATTAACCCGAGTAGAAATAGAACAGCTGTTATCGCTACTTTCATGTAAAACTATCGATATGATGCGAGTAAAAGAGTCTGAATTCAAAGAGCAAAACTTAGCTAACGCAAACGATGAACAACTTATTGATGCCATGGTTACTACACCTAAACTGATCGAGCGCCCTATTGTTAGCGATGGTAACCGTGCCATTATAGGTCGCCCACCAGAAAATGTTTTGGCTTTGTGCTAATTTAATGGGTTATAACGAACAAATGAAAAAACAAAAATTATCCACCAACAATTATAAAAAAATGGCATTAATAGGCTATTTTTCTTTACTTTTTTTTATGCCTTTATGGTTATTAGTATTATCCCCTAGCGAGGGATTAAGTACTTCAACAACACTATTACTCTTTGTGTTACCGCTATTATTTCCGTTAAAAGGAATGTTACAAGGCAATCCATACACCTTCGCTTGGGCAAACTTTATTGTACTTATCTATTTTTTACATAGCTTAACCACATTATGGGTATTACCAAGTGATAGAATCTGGGCCACATTAGAACTAATTTTTGCCTCTATAATGTTTTTTGGCTGTAGTTATTATGCGAAATATAGAGGACAAGAGCTCGGTCTAAGTATTAGAAAAAAGAAGGAAGATAAATAGATCTTCCGCCTACGATGAAACACCTGTTATTCATATATATACCCGCTATCATTCAAAGTGCGTGATTTCAGTGGGAATTAAAACCCATCGAAGAAGGGCTTGAGCAATATCACTTCATCGTTACTGTGATTTATAAGGAAGTAACCATTATTACATCACAGCGCCTTGAATTGAAATCGCTCAAGCACTCTAAAACCCTACATCTTAAATGGTAACGGGTATAAATGTATTAAGGAAAATAAAGTGTCGTTTAAAAACCAACGAGTCTGCATACTATCCATCTATTTTATAATATTTTTAACAGGTTTAGGTTTAACTGGTTGTAATGACAAATCAAATGAAGATACCCCTTCAAGTGGAAATTTAGATGCCAATAAAATAGTTGTTATTGATACTGACTTATCGACTAAGCAAAGTGTTGAGCTTGTATTATTTTTTCCCGACGACCAGCTCAGTAAAATTTATTGGCAACAAACAACAGGCAAAGATATCACCTTATTAACTAAAAACACTAAGGTAATAGCTTTTACCCCAGACACACCAGGTGAGTATAGTTTTACTGTCGATTTTTCTGTTAATGGTGGTGCAAGCCAAACACTGAGCCAAACAATCAACATTAGTGATACAACAAATAAGATAGCAGCCCGTCTAAGTCATGCGGTGTTAAGTGACAATAAAGTTTCATTACGTACATCCCTCAGTGAGTCAGTTATACCTAGTACATTGCAATGGCAACAAATTTCAGGGCCACAAGTCAGCTTTAGTGAAACAAATACTCAAGGTGAATTAGCGGTAATTTTCAATGCTCCCGCAGTCGATAAAGACACGCTTCTTACTTTTAAAGTTTCAGCATCTGACGGTGAAAAAACTTTTACTGATCATGTTGCCGTTTTAGTTGAGCCTGCACCAGCAATAGCAAGTAATGCCTACTTTGATGAGCGAGTAGCTCGAGTTTATTCCTATAATAGCAACAGCCCTTATGCTAATGACTTGGTAAATTGTGTTTATAGCAATACCTTAAGTAGCTCTTGTACCTTAGCTAGCTTGCCGTTACTTGCTCAGGAAAATGTATCTCTTTCTGTAGATAACATCATGAATAGAGTTGTGGTATCACATCAATGGATGGGAGATCGTTTTAAAGATTTTCTGATTAATAATGATAATAACAATGACTTTAAACGGTTACTTCGAGCAACCACCGCTATCGTTATTTCTTATGATATACGCCCCTCTTTTTATTGGGCAGCTACAGGTGCCATTTACTTAGACCCTGAAAACTTTTGGTTAACGCCACAAGAACGTGACACCATTAATGAAGCACCTGACTTTCGTGCTAATTTCGGCAAAGACTTAAAATTTGACATGCCGTGGCGTTATGTAAAAAACAACGATTACGCCACCAGCTCTATTAGTAGCTCGCTAAGAGTTACCCGTAACAGCAACGATGGATTTTATCGTTTAGCTTCACTGTTATACCACGAGCTCGCTCATGCTAATGATTTTTTCCCAAGTACAGAGTGGTTTACTCACAATGAACAAACTCGCATACTAGACGCTGCAACAAGTACAAATTTTGAATCCGATCAGTTATCAATCGCCCTACCATTGCAAAGTAAAACAATGCGAGGTTTGGCCCAAGTGAGTTTTGCTGGCGAGACCGCCAGTATCACTCAAAAATCTTACTTGCCTACCGATATAGAAAACCTTTTTAGTCCAGATACTGCGACTGACTTTTATGCTTATTCTAGTCTTCGTGAAGATTATGCCATGTTGTTTGAAGAGTTAATGATGCAAAACCGCTTTGACGTATTTCGCGATGTTGCGATAACAAATCAACCAACGGGTGATAATATTAGTCGTCAAGATTACATGGTTACTTGGGGACAAAGAGGGCGTATTGGTGAAGCAACTATTAAACCTAGGGTTGCATTTAGCGCAAGCAGGGTTTTGCCTGAATTTGATAGCAACAGTGCCTTAGCGGTGATACCTTCCCCCATCCCCATGACCGAAGGAGATGATTGGTTAGAAAACTTGTCCATAAGCCCATTATCATTAAATAGCATTAGTAAGCAGAAAAGTTTTGAGAAAACCACTAAGGAAAATCAACAAGCACCTGTGTCTTATCGATATTACCAAAAAGAATTACCTAAACATTGAACATAAGTTTTATTAAAAAGGATAACCATGAATAAAGAAATTGAAATTCAAGCAGCCGTTTTTCGCCGCTTATTAGCCCACTTAGATAACCGAAAAGACGTACAAAATATTGAGCTGATGAACTTAGCGGGCTTTTGCCGAAATTGTTTTAGTAAATGGACGGTAGCAGAAGCTGAAAAGCTTGGCGTTAACGTTGATATTGATACTGCTCGCGAGCAAGTTTATGGTATGCCTTATAGTGAATGGAAAGAAAAACATCAGTTACCTGCGACTGAAGAACAACTCGCTAGATTTAACGAATTAAATAAAAGTTAATAACGGATACCCAAAAATTCAAAGAGTCTAAAATGTAGTAGCTCAAGACAAAATTTAGCTACTACAAAACAATTCTAAATCACGACTGTCGACGACTGATCATTTCATAATAATTTCGCGTAATCGATATTCCCCTGCTAACGTCCTGACTTCAGGATATTTTGCTGATATTTCCTCAGATTTTTCTTTATCTTTTTCACTCCATTTTTTCATAAAAGCGGCGTATTTTTTCTTACTTGGTTCTAAATCAGCTGAACTATCAAAAGTAACAATAAGCACCATATTAAAATTACCACTTACCGGTAAATCACTGCTGTAGATTTTCCAATCTTTAATGTGGCCTAGTGACTTTTCTATCTTAACAGCCTTTACCCAACTCTCTCGGAGACCTGCCAAGTATACATCTCCCATATTTGGATCAATTTTAACCGTTGTCATTGTCATTATTTCTGTGCCTAATTCATAATCTTCATAAACTTCTAGTCGATCTTTAGCAACTGCTGAATAACTAAACAAAAGACAGAGTAATACTATTAATCTATTTTTCATCTTGCTTTCTCCTGTTAATGAAAAATTCATTACCGCTCAGTTAAAGTGTTTAAGTGAGCTGAGCATAAGTATAGACAAACCATACAAGAGTGCTAACTTATCTTTATTCCAATAATTCCTTTTAGTTTTAGATAATTGTAGCTTTAATAAGTACCTATTGGACTCGATGTAGATGTGCTATCGTCTAGTCTCTTTGTATCCTCATAGGCGTATTGTTAATAATGTCATTCGAAGTAGTCTTTTTGTTCGTTGCCGGTTTTTTTGGCGGCGTTCTCAACTCAATAGCAGGCGGCGGAAGTTTCATTACATTTCCCGCACTTATCTTTGTCGGCATTCCTCCTATCATGGCAAATGCGACCAATACTTTTGCGTCATGCGCCGGTTATATGAGTGGTACTTATGCTTTTCGAAAAGAAATTAGCAATCATAAAAATGAGCTACTCCTAATAACAATAATCAGCTTAGTCGGTGGTGTTTTTGGTGCATGGCTATTGTTACAAACACCTGAGGCCTTATTTCGTGAGGCTATTCCCTGGTTAATGTTATTTGCTACCCTACTGTTTATTTTTGGTGGAAAGATTAATTCAGCGCTTAAAAAAATAGCCTCAAATCACCAACACGCATCATCTATTGGCGCAGCTTTACTGTTAATCATGTTATTTGGGGTATCTACTTATGGTGGCTTCTTTAACGCAGGGCTGGGCATCATTACCCTCAGTTTTTTAGCATTAGCTGGTCATACTAATATCAACGCCATGAATGGATTAAAACTATTAATCTCATCAACAGTGTCACTGATTGCCATAGGGCTGTTTATTTATAATGATGTAATTGCCTGGTATGAAGGCACTATTGTGTTATGTGGCACCTTAGCGGGGGGCTACGTTGCAGCTCATGTGTCACGTCAACTACCCCAAAAACATGTTAGGAACTTTGTTATATTGGCAAGTGTTGTGACCACACTGTATTTCTTTTTTGATATCTATAAAGGGTAGCAAGAATAAAGTCGTTACGGTTTGTCACTTAAAACTGAACCAGATAAAAGCCAATAAATAAACCTTAATTAACTTATTGGCTATAATTAATGAAATAATGCGACTTCTTCTTCGGTTAAGTTACGCCACTCACCTGGAGCTAAATCAGCTAACTGAAGTGTACCAATCTCCTCTCGGTGTAAACCTACCACTCTATTTCCTACCGCAGCAAACATTCGCTTAACTTGATGATACCTACCTTCCGTTATAGTTAACAATACTTCGTTATCAACGTCAGTATCCATCACTAAGGTTAAAATAGCAGGCTTAGTTAACGATGATTCACCTTGTAATTGTATACCTTGAGAAAACTGCTCAATAAGTGCAATTGACTTTTCAACGGTGATTGGGTTTCTAAGCCATACTCGATAAACTTTTTGGCATTCCTTTTTCGGTGAAATTACATTGTGCGACCAACGGCCATCATCCGTAATTAGCACTAAGCCAGTGGTATCAGCATCCAAACGCCCTGCTATGTGTAAATCAAAGGCCTTATCAACATCCAGAAAATGTAATACCGATGGGAAGCCTTCATCAACATTTGAGCAAATAGTATCGGCTACTTTGTGCAACATAAAGTAACGAGATTGACGGGCGGTTAGCGATTGACCATCAATATCAATGTTATTATTTTCGTGCACCTGCATAGCCGGATTTTTGGCAACTTCACCATTAACACGAACTTCGCCACTTTTAAGTAACTTTTTTGCTTCACTTCGCGTTAATTCGGTGCTTTTACAAATAAATTTATCTAAACGCAATATTTAAGTCCTCATGCTTATTCACTTGCTTCAACCCAAAACCAAAAGCCTTGATCAAGTAGTGATATCATTAATGAAAGAAACTGTTCATTATCACACCAGGGTGCTAATTCATCAGGCGAAAGTACGCATTGATCACATAATAATTTAATTACAGGAACAATATCTTTTGAACAATTGTGTTGCTCACCATTGATATAAAAAACACCATCATTAATAGTGTCTTCAAAATAAAAGGCTCTAAGCCCACCTAGACGCTTAATGCCATGAATAGTGAGTAACTCAGATACTTCATCACGAGCAAACGGCTCTTCACTGGGCATCAAGTCTAATTCATGTTTCGCGTTCGTTAAGAACTTACCGACAAAACTTTTAAATATATCTTCATTTTCAAGCAGATTACTTAACTGATTTTTAATACTTTGATAATCGTTATTAGTAATTTCACCGCTGTGAGTAATTGATTGACGGTCAGCATCTTCGAGTAGCTCGGTCCCTAGTTCATTGTCAATAAGATGATCCGCAAGCGCACTAAGTAAGCTCACGGTAGAATTCGCGCGAAAACCAACTGAAAAACTCATTGATGGCTCTAATGCAATCCCTTCATGGGGAAAGCCTGGTGGAATATAAAGAATATCTCCCACCTCTAATTCGACATCGATAATAGCTTCGAACGCTTCAACATGTAACAGTGCCTCATGGGCAATCACTTCAGTTTGTTTGCTATTATCGCCAACACGCCAATGACGTTTACCTGAGCCTTGGCAAATAAACACATCATAATTGTCAACGTGAGGACCAACACCACCGCCAATTGTGGCAAAGCTCGCCATTAAGTCATCTAAACGCCAATGAGGAATAAACCGAAAAGGTTCAATTATCTCCGCTGCTTCTTCACTAAAATTATCCAAAGCTTGTATCACTAAAGACCAGTTACTCTCGCCAAGGTGTTCATATTTTTCAAATGGGCCAAATTCAGCTTGCCATTCTTCACCTTTTTTATAAACCAAACGCGACTCTACAGTCTCTTCCATCGCTAAACCGGCTAATTCGTCGGGCGATATTGGGTCAATAAAATTTTTAAAACCTTGTTTGATCACTACAGGTTTTTTCTGCCAGTATTTAGTTAAAAACTCATTCTGGCTCATTTGATTTAAATCTAAGGTAAACATAATAATCTCTAACGTGTATTAATATTAATCGTCACTCATAGCGTAATGTTAACAAACTTACGCAACCGACATACCCGCAATTTGATGCCAAAAACCATTACACTCTTTATCTTTATCTAAAGAATGTGCTTGGGGTGTAAGTAATTGCGCTTTAAATTTATCTAATTGAGTAAAGGCTTGGTTATTATCAGCACTGATACGCATTATATCAACACCGATGCTATCAAGCTGAGCAACTTCATTAATTAGATTATACTGGTAAGCGGACATAGTTTGAATGCCATTTAGCACAAAAACTTGTTCACCTTCTCGGGAATTCATTTTTCGACCCTGCGGATAGTTAATACAGCAATACTGACAGTCATCTTTTGGTCTATTTTCTGAACGTGCAGTAAAACAACGAGCTGAATATGCAAGAGGTAAATACCCCCATGAAAACACTTCACATTCGAATTTATCACGAATGTTTTCATCTATTGCTTGGTTTAACATTGTTGTAAGCCAATCACCCGAAAGCTCTACTGGCATTAACCAACGCATCATTCCTTGTTTTAGCAGTACTTTTAACGTGGATAGGTTATAACAGTTAATCGCTGGGCCTGCGACAAAAGGCATCTTTAAGTCATGCATAATTTGCACTGCGCTTAAGTCATTAGCTTCTACTAGTAAATCACCATTGTCACAAAGCTTTTTTAAGGTAACAATTTCAGCTGGAGATTCAAGCAAGGTCATTGTTGAAATAACGATTTGTTTATTGGTATCCTGGGCTAATTCACGTCCTAACCCTAACCAGTCTTTTGCTCTTAATTCTCTACGCTTTGAGCAGACCGTTTCACCGAGATAAATAATATCGGCGCTAGAGTTTTTTGCTTGTTGATAAAATTGTTCAACATCGTTTTTTGGCCAAAAAAACAAATTAGGGCCAAGAGAGAATTTCATATACTTTCCTAAATTTTTAAAGTTACCGCTAACCTGATCGTTATTCAGCTTTAAGATATATACCCGCTCCACTTGAAGATGCTCGTTTCAGGAAGTCTGAGCGATTCATAATCAAGACACATTTTTTATTAAGGGTTATTCCCTTAAAAAGAAATGTAACGCAGAGTATGATTTGCTCAGCCTTCCCCAAGGGGCTGGTTTAGAAACGCTTTATACTGCGTTATTGATTTTGAGAAGGGAATAATCATTCTCCTCAATCAATGCCTTGCCTAAAGGCGTTTCTAATTCCAGCTGAATCCTGCATCTTCAAATGGAACGGGTATATGGTTCAATTTAAAGGAAGAAGCACGGAGTTGACGCCAGTCATTACTCCGTACATCCTGTACTTCGCCTTACAGGCCACCCTTCGGGTGTTCAAATTCTTTCCCGAAGAATTTGTGAGTACTTCTGACAAATAAATTGGGCAATACAACGACAAGATGAAAGACGATTATTGCCATTTACGGTGATAAGCGCCTAATGTGGTCTGTGAACCCTCAGATAAATTAGCTAAGGTTTGCATCCAAGCACCATCAACTTGAAAGTTATCTGGATTTTTCTTACACCTATCAAGTGCCATACGCCACGTTTTCGCAACTTGTTCTACATAGGCAGGGCTACGTTGTCGACCTTCAATTTTTACTGAAACAATGCCCATGGCCATTAGCTCAGGAATAAGCTCCAAGGTATTTAAACTAGTTGGTTCTTCAAGTGCATGATAAACATCCCCGTCAACGTCAAATCGCCCTTTACATAAGGTTGGATATCCAGCATTTTCATCTTCTTGATATCTGTCAATAAGCACATTATTTAAACGTGACTCTAAACCTTGCTCTGTTTCTTGCCAACGCACATATTTAGCTGGTGAACACGCACCTACTGTATTAGGTGATTCTCCCGTCATATAAGACGATAAGTAACAACGCCCTTCTGCCATAATGCATAAACTGCCAAAAGCAAAAACTTCTAATGGAACAGGGCTAGTTTTGGCTAACTGCCTAACTTGTTGTACTGACAGCACACGCGGTAGTACCACGCGATCAACATCAAAATTTTTTTTAAAAAACTTAATGGCTTCTAGATTGGTAGTGGACGCTTGTACCGACACATGACGTTCAACATGGGGGTATTTATTGGCTGCATAATCCAGTACTCCTAAATCAGCGATAATTAACGCATCAGTGCCAATAGCAACGGCATTATCTACAGCTTTCTTCCAACGTTCTTCACCATTAGCGTGAGCAAAGGTATTTATGGCAACATGTAGTTTTTTACCTCGTTGATGCACATAATCAGCAGCCTTTGCTAACTTACCATCATTAAAGTTAAGACCTGCAAAATGACGAGCATTGGTGTCGTCTTTTAAGCCAATATAAACCGCATCTGCGCCATTATCTATGGCGGTTTTCAAAGCAGGTAAATTACCTGCTGGACACAATAGTTCCACAAAACACTCCAATTTAAAGTACATGAACAAGTGAAAAACTTGCTCGCTAGTCTATGGGTTTATCTGTAGGGCTTTATTGATATGTATTAAAGAAAACTTGATCTAGGGCAGCAAAATTTATTAATCGACTGTTAAACTGTGAAAATATTGATTCATCTAAGTTAACTAGAAAGGCTATACAAGTGTTTAAATTATCCTCATTACCTCAAGCAGCCGTTAACTTAATCCCTGATAACGTAGTTCCCAATAACGAGCAAACAATAGCAAGATTCCCGTTAACGTTACGTAGTCGTATGATAGAGGTAATGCCTAAAATATTACGCCCTAGCCTGCGGTTATTACCATTTTCAGCACAAAAAGTACTGCTATTACCGGCACTGTCTTCTGTTTTTCAAGAATCTATTGAAGACGGTGATTTTGAGTTTTTACAAGATAAATGGTTAAAAATCTCTATCATCGATTTAAACCTAGATTGGTGGTTAAGTTTTGATCAAGACAAGCTTGTAATGGCATCAAAAAGTGACTTGCTTGCAAGCAATATAACCGAAGATGTCTGTTTTAGTGCTACAGGTGATGATTTAATACTGATTGCTGGGCGCAAACAGGATCCCGATACTTTATTCTTTCAACGCCGTTTAAAAGTTGAAGGCGATACTGAACTAGGATTAGAAGTTAAAAACTTAATCGATGCTATCGACATTGATCAACTCCCTAGTTCAGTGCATTCTTTAGTCGCTTTTAGTGCCACTTTTTTACAAAATACCCGTGATGAATTAGCAAAATTGTAGTGTTGATAAGTAGCACTTACAAGTTAGACTTATAAACTCGCCGCATAGGCTCTAGCTTTGTCTAAGTCTTCAGGTGTATCAACACCTTCAACTGGCACATTAGTTTTTGCTACAGCAACATGGATATTCTCACCTTGATAAAGTACTCGCAATTGTTCAAGCGCTTCAACTTGTTCTAACTGGCTAGTTGGCCAATTAACATAATCTTTAATGAAGCCTGCACGATAAGCGTAGATGCCCACATGACGTAAATAAAACTCACCTATCTCTTTTATGTGTTCGTTATTAAGAAAACGATTACGATCATAGGGAATTGTCGCTCGACTAAAATAAAGCGCATAACCATCTTTGTCGGTTATCACTTTCACTGCATTAGCATTAAAAGCTTCATCAACAGAGTTGATATTAATCGCTAAAGTCGACATACGAGAAATTTTCCGTCCTCGATTAGCAATATCACGAGAGGTTTCATCAGTTAAGTCATCATGTTGATGTGCTAAGTTACTCGCTACTTGCGCAATATTCTCTGGCGGAATAAAAGGCTCATCTCCTTGTACGTTAACAATGATTTCATCATCACTAAACTGATATTGCTCCATTACTTCAGCTAATCGCTCTGTTCCTGATTGGTGATCTGCACGCGTTTTACACACTTCACCGCCAAAGGCTTTTACTATTTGTTCTACTTCATCATTATCGGTTGCGACAATTACTTTACTCGCACCGCTAAGTTGCGCTTTTTCAACAACCCATTGGATCATAGGCTTACCGCCAATATCCGCTAAAACTTTTCCCGGTAAACGAGTGGATTCATAACGAGCAGGGATAACAACAATAAAAGAGCTATCCGTATTAGTCAGAGTAGCATTCGCCAAAGTAGCACCGGTCATATTTTAAGATTCCTGTTCAGCAGTTTCATCATCAACAGTTAAGCGGCGCGCTTCATTTTCTAAAAGCACAGGAATATCTCTATCTATCGCATAAGCTAACTTGTCAAATTTACAAATAAGCTCTTGTTGAGCTTTATCGTAATCAAGCTTACCTTTACACACAGGGCAAGCCAATATTTCCATTAATTTTGTATCGAAGGCCATTATTTCATTCTCTTTATTTTGTCTTATTAGTTCTTGCTAGCTACTGTGCTAACTGCTGAATATATTGTATCAATACTTGTTCATCTTGCTCAGAAAACTGAGCATCAACGGGCAAATACCACCAGTTATCTTGTGCGAATTCTTGACATTTTACCGCATCTTTCTCAGTCATTAATAGCGGTAAATCATTTTTAAATTGATTAAAGTCATTAGGAGTGAAGTTTTTATGATCAATAAAACCTTGCTGCTTTATTAAATTGAAACCTAAACTCTGTAAGGTATCAAAAAAACGTTGTGGTGAGCCAATACCCGCAATCGCATTTACCTCTACATTATTAGCTAAAAACTCGGTTAAGCTAACCTCTTTATCTGTTTGCATATGACGTAACTTAGTGGCAACTAAAGTCATTAATGATGATTTACCTTTTATCTGACAATCACCATCTCTCGTCTTACTTTCACCATTAAAAATAACAATATCAGCGTTATTCAACCTCGACCTACCTTCTCGTAAAGGGCCTGCCGGCAATAGTAGTCCATTACCAAAAAGGCGTTTGCCATCAACGACTATTAATTCTAGATCGCGTTGTAAACGATAATGCTGCAAACCGTCATCACTAATAATAACATCACAACCTAGCTCAATTAACTTTTGTGTATTAGCCACTCTATCACGACCAACAACAACAGGAACATGGCAACGATTGAAAATTAAAATGGGCTCATCCCCTGCTTGATCTGTAGTACTGAGCGCTGATAATAAGTAAGGGTAACTTTCAGCTTTACCGCCATAACCACGTGAAATAACACCCGGATTAAATCCGAGGGTTTTAGCTAGCTCAACTAAATGGATCACAACAGGCGTTTTACCATTACCACCAACGCCAATATTACCAACAACAATAACGGGTTTACTCACCGAATAAGATTTTATTAAACCAAAAGCAAAAGCAAAGCGTCGAATGGTACTAAGTAAGAAAAACAATGCGGTGAATGGCAATAATAAAGGTACTAGCCACCATTTTGCATTATGGTTTTCAAACCAAACTTTTTCAATTAATCGCATAGTAATACCAGTTTCATTAAGTTTGTGTTCTTGTTGTGCACAGGAAAAATATTTCAGGGCAAAGCGCTTGATTGACCAATAGCTGGCTATTGGGATTGAGTGCAACGCCGACTTGGAGTATTTTAACTAGCACAAGTGGGCAATAATTTAGTGGAACTGGTATCACTGCTCATTAATAAAGTAATTCACTTTAAACATTAACATCAGATAATAAATTACGATTGAAATTGGAAGCTATGTAACTTTGCATAAGCACCTTTGTTAGCAAGTAATGATTGATGATCGCCTTGCTCAACTATCTCTCCTTTTTCCATCACAATAATTTTATCTGCATTCTCAATGGTTGATAAACGGTGAGCAATGACAATAGATGTTCTATTTTTTTGTAAGGTTTGCAAAGCATCTTGAATATGACGTTCAGATTCAGTATCTAAGGCACTGGTCGCTTCATCCAAAATTAAAAACGGTGCATCACATAATAAAGCACGGGCAATCGCTACGCGTTGTCTTTGTCCACCAGAAAGTAAAGCACCATTTTCACCCAAATTAGTATCAAGTCCATGTTCCATTTGCTCAGCAAACTCCATCACATGCGCACTTTTTGCTGCTGCAATAATTTCTTCTAGACTAGCCTCAGGCTTACCGTAGGCAATATTGTTAGCTAGCGTATCGTTAAATAACACTACCTGCTGGGAAACATAGGCAAATTGATGTCGTAAACTTTTTAACTGGTATTGCTCAATATTAACGTTATCAATTAATATTTGACCTCGGTTAGCATCATAAAAACGTAATAATAATGCACTAGCGGTAGATTTACCGCTACCCGAACGCCCTACGAGCGCAAGCGTTTCTCCAGGGCTTAATTCAAAAGAAAGATCGTTTAAAGCCCACTTTGTATCTTCTATACTTTCACTAACAGCACCATAAGAAAAATCAACATTTTTAAAAGCAATGTTCCCTTGTGCTTTTTCAAAAGCCAACGTCCCCTCATCCCTTTCTGTTTTTTGATCTAATACAGCAAAAATACTAACACAAGCAGCCATTCCTTTTTGAAACTCGCTGTTAACATTTGTCAGCATTTTCAATGGCCTTAACAGCATAGTCATGTAGGTGATAACACTGACAAAACTACCCGCAGAAATCCCCTCTCGTAAGCTATCAGAATTAACCGCGTAAAATACAAAAGCTAGAGCAAATGAAGCTATAATTTGAATAACAGGGACACTACCCGCTTTAGCCGCGGTTAACTTCATACGTTGTTGGCGAT
>Ga0105358_10000682_pt1 | contig 17395 bp, 12 predicted proteins | sample GOMGulsemesocosm_5_FD_83509 | JGI IMG/M metagenome (GOLD analysis project Ga0105358, IMG submission 83509) | Methane-oxidizing microbial communities from mesocosms in the Gulf of Mexico - GOM15C Gulf of Mexico | ecosystem: Environmental > Aquatic > Marine > Cold seeps | place: Gulf of Mexico... | reverse complement strand
CTATTAGTGGGTTATTACCACCCATTTCAAGAGCCAAGATTTTCCCCGGCTGACCGCCAAACTGTTCATGCAGTACGTGACCAGTAGTAGAGCTACCGGTAAAAAATAAGCCATCAATTTGTGGATGTTTAGCTAGTGCCTTACCCGTATCTACTTCACCTTGTACCATGTTAATGACGCCTGCAGGTAATCCCGCCTTTAGCCATAATTTAAGTGTTTCTTCTGCTACTTTAGGTGTTAATTCACTGGGTTTAAAAACAACCGTATTACCCGCAATTAACGCAGGCACAATATGACCATTAGGCAAATGGCCAGGGAAGTTGTAAGGACCAAATACGGCAACAACACCATGGGGTTTATGACGAATAAAAGCTTTTGCGCCGGGCATAGGGTTTTCTACTGTGCCTGTTCGTTCTTCATTTGCTTTTACCGAAATATTAATTTTTCCTACCATAGCACCCACTTCGGTACGTGTTTCCCAAAGTGGTTTACCTGTTTCTTGAGCAATAGTTGTCGCAAATGCTTCTTTGTTTTCAGCAAGCAATTCAGCAAATTTTGTCGCTACTGCTATACGCGTTTCAATGGTTTGATTTGACCAAGACTCAAATGCAGTACGTGCACTTATCACAGCGTTATCTACTTGTTCTGCTGTTGCCGTTTTACCTTGCCAGATAACTTCATTTTTGGCTGGGTTTAGTGACGTGATCTCATGGCCTAAACCTGCATGCCATGTACCGTTAATTAGTTGAATTGCGTTCGACATATCTTGTTCCTCAATACTTCAATTGACCATCAATCAAAGTAGCTAAATAATTGTGTAAGTTATTTGTGATTAGTTTTCTATCAGGCGAACCCAATCACCTTCATTTACGTCTAAAGCTTGTGCCACTGACTCAGTTAGAACCACTTGGTTTGCTGTTTCACGCAGCGATAATGGAGCCTGCACAGCTCTAAATGCACTAACTTTAGTATTACAAATAATATATTTATTAGTGGCACTTATTTCGCCAATAATGACCTGACATTTTTTGCTTTGGTTGACCGTTTTTATTGCTGTTGATTGTGCTTCAACGGTTGGCCCACCGTCAAAAATATCAACATAACCTCGTCTTGAAAAACCTTCGGCTTCTAATAAGCGTAATGCCGGAACTGTTTTTTCATGAACTTTATTAATGACCTGTTGTGCGGCTTTGCTTAATAAACTGACATAAATGGGGTGCTTAGGCATAAGTTCAGCAATGAATACTTTTTTGCCAATACCTGTTAAATAATCAGCAGTAGGAAAGTCCATTGAGAAAAAGTGCTCTTCTAACCAGTCCCAAAACGGAGAACGGCCAGTATCATCAGAAATACCACGCATTTCCGCTATTACCGTCTCAGCAAATCGTTCTGCGTGTTCAGCTAAAAATAAGAAACGCATACGTGATAAAAATCGACCATTACTATTTTTACGATGACTTTCACTTAAAAATAATGTGCATATCTCAGAAGCACCCGTATAGTCATTACATAAAGATAACGTTTCAACAGTATTGTATATATTGAGTTCACGTGAGCTATGAACAACTTTACCTAAGTGATAATGATAAAACGCATCATCTAATCCAACTGCAGCCTCAATGCCACTAGTACCAACAACGTCTCCGCTTTCGGTATCTTCCATTACAAATAGGTAGCCTTCATTTCCCGGTTGAGTGACCGTTTTATTAAACGACTTTTCAGCATGACTAATACGCTGTTTCAATAACGTTTCGTTAACAGGAAGGGAAGTAAAGCCATGTCCTGACTCAACAGCAATTCGATAAAGTGAATCATAATCACTTTCTTGAATAGGGCGTACGATGATCATAGATGCTTCTCAATGAATAAAAAAAATTATGCTTGCCAATGAGTTTTAATTACAGCGCTATTTTGAAAATAGACGCTGCGCAAATTATTGGTTTTACATAAAGTTATGTTTATAGGTTTAGAGCTAGCTTGCTATTTTAGCAACCGCTTTTTCAAATAACGCTAATCCTGCAACAATGTCTTCGTCTGGAATCACTAAAGACGGTGCAAAGCGGATAATATTTGCGCCTGCAACTAAAGTCATAACACCTTCAGCCATTGCTGCATTTAAAAAGTCTTTTGCTTTACCTTGATAAGCTTCAGTTAACACCGCGCCAATTAATAAACCTTTACCACGAATTTCAGAAAATATATTGTATTTAGCATTTATTGCATTTAAGCCATCAATGTATAATTGTGCTTTAGTTTTTACACCATTTAATACTTCAGGTGTATTTACTACGTCAAATGCAGCTTCACCAACAGCACAAGCTAATGGGTTGCCACCGTAGGTGCTACCGTGTGTACCAATTTTTAAATGCTTAGCAATTTCAGTTGTAGTGATCATGGCACCAATAGGGAAACCGCCACCTAATGCTTTAGCTGTTGTTAAAATGTCAGGTACAACATCAAGTCCCATATATGCATATAAATCACCGGTACGGCCTACACCTGTTTGAATTTCATCAAAAATAAGTAGCGCATTATTTTCATCACAAAGCTGACGAACACCTTTAATGAAATCTAATGTTGGAGACACTATACCGCCTTCACCTTGTAATGGTTCGATCATCACTGCACAGGTTTTTTCTGAGATTAAGGCTTTTAAACTCTCAAGGTTGTTGTATTCAGCATGATCAATATCGCCAGGTTTTGGACCAAAACCATCAGAGTATGCCGCTTGGCCACCAACGGTTACGGTGAAAAATGTACGCCCATGGAAACCTTGTTTAAATGCAATGATTTGTGTTTTATCACTACCGTGTACATCAAGCGCCCAACGACGTGCAAGCTTAAGTGCAGCTTCGTTTGATTCTGCACCAGAGTTGGCAAAATAAACTTTATCAGCAAAAGTATTATCAACTAATTTTTTAGCTAAACGTAATGCTGGTTCATTGGTCATTACATTCGATAAATGCCAAATTTTTTCGCCTTGCTCTTTTAATGCATTAACTAATACCGGATGACAATGACCTAAACAGTTAACAGCAATACCACCTGCAAAATCAATATATTCACGGTCTTGCTGATCCCATACACGAGAGCCTTGGCCTCGAACAGGAATAACGGCAGAAGGTGAGTAGTTGGGAACCATTACATCATCAAATAATTCACGATTTACAGGGAACTTGTTAGTCATTATTTACTCCGATTGAAATTTATTTAAGCGAGTCTAATTAAGTTTATATTGTAGCTATTAAAAATCACGCTATAAAATTTTATTAAATAGATATTAGTACAAATTATTAATCAAAGTACTAATAGAGCTATTTGCTAAAAACAGGCAGCTAGTATGCCAGAATATTCATGCTTTGTCATGTTGCATATGCTTACAGACCTTATAAAACAAGAGCTTGTCGAGTTTTATTCATTTTATCTGCATAACTATACTTTGCATGGTTTTATTAGGGAATAGACCTAATATAGGAGGTGTAGAGTATGGTTGAGATGGAACATATCGGTTTTTCTTTTCATAAATAATCAAAAATAGTTTATTTAAATTGTAGTTTTATATGGTCAATATCACTCTTTTTTAGTAAGGCTATATTTTTTTGATTGAGTTTTACCGATGAAAAAAGTGCTAATGCTTCATCATTATCAATGAGATCTTCTTTCGCTAAGCTTCGAAAAATGACGTATGTTTTGGCTTTGGTGATAATACGCGCAAGTGGACACATCTTTCTAATATCGGTGGTATGCGCTAAATCGAACATTATTTCAGTAATGGGTAAACGATCAAAGCGCATCAGTTCAACCATTTCCGCAGAGATTAAACTGCTACGGGTAAGAAGCTGTTCGTGTAGTAATTGCGGTGATGAATCAAAGTCGACCATAATGTCATGCAGTCTTTTATCGCGAGTATCGTATGCTTCACGTAGCTCTTTTTTGTAAATTTCATTGTAGGTATTAACAAAGCATCGTGTGACAGCGATCAAACCAAAATTACTTAACATACCTGAAGCGAAGCCTGCAAATGCGTCTAACCCTTCTTGCTCAGCTAATACACTTGATGCTAATGCAATAGATAAACCTTCATTCCATAGCTTTCGCTTCATTACTGGGTAAGGGGAGGTAGTGGTTGGCAACCAATGTTTAAGTATAAAGGTAGGAACCACTAATTTTAAATTGTCCAAACCAATGTAACTGATTGCTAAGCTGGCATCTGTTACTTGTACATCAGCGCGCTTTCTATATTGAGGTTTATTAACCAGATTAATGAGTTCATCAGCTAACCATGGTAAATCTTGAATTAATGGAATAATGCGTTTAATAGATGCAGCCTTAACAGATAATACTTCCATTATTGCTGCCGCGGCATCTTCAACTTGAAGGATGTTGTTATATAAATTTTCTTTGTTATCAAATTCTTGATTAACTTTTTTTGTTACACGGGCATAGAACTGCGCCATCATCTGTTCTTTAAAATGCGATTGACCGTATTCTTCAATGATTTTAGTTCTATTGGTTTCTTCTTCAACTTCTAATAATTCGCGGCGACGATTATGTTGCTCCCCGTCTTGTTGTGGTGCGAGTTGATGTTTACCATTTTGCTGTTCGGCAAAATCTTTACCAATAGTTAACCTCAGAGCTCTGTGGTAAATAGGGGATATTGTCGCGTTGTCTTCAAATATTTGCATTATGGTAAGTTTTGTTTTTATTTTATTTAAATTATGGTTTAACTACTTATCGGCATAGTCATGTTAAGTATGAATAAAAGGCACTTTTAAAGTGTAGATTATTTAGCATACAAGGTTACAAAATTATTTAGCAATGCTTGCCCTTGCTCTGTCAATACCGACTCTGGATGAAACTGTACACTGACTATCGGCAATGTTCGATGTTTAAGTGCCATTATTTCATCTTTATTACCATTTTGATCATATGACCACGCCGTTACTTCCAATTCTTTAGGTAGAGAATCTTTGTTAACAACTAATGAATGATAGCGGGTGACCGTAAGTGGATTATTAAGTGTAGAAAATAATCCTGAATCATCATGATATATTTTACTGACTTTCCCATGCATTACTTGATGTGATTTCTCGATAGTTGCGCCATAGTGCTGGGCAATGCATTGATGCCCTAAACAAACACCTAAAATAGGAATGATACCAGAAAATCGCGCAATTATTGCTAGTGATATACCTGCTGAATTAGGATCGCAAGGACCAGGAGATATAACAATATATTGTGGTGCCATTAAAGCGATTTCATCTAAGGTGACTTGATCATTTCGACAAACATTAACGTTTTCACCAAGGGCACGAAAATAATGCACTAAGTTAAAAGTGAAAGAATCATAATTGTCGATCATCAATATCAAAAGAATAAACCTAGCTAAAAAAACGAGGCTATTCTAATCCCTCGTTGGCAAATATTCATTAAATATTTGTTTCTATATTACATATCAATACGTGAGGGATAATCTTCTAATGAGTAAAGAAGTGTTCATACATCCTACATACCATTAGTGGTATGGGTGTAGATACTTGATTTTTAGATAAAACTAAAAGGCTGAAGTATAAGCTTCAGCCTTGGTGAAGAATAGATTAATAACCTGAGTCTTAGAACTTAGTGGCTACTTGTAACCATAGTTTGTTCGTATCTGTGCCTAATTCATCGGCATTATAGCTAGCAAATTTTATTAAGAAATTATAGTTATTTACTTTGTAAGCGGCAACTAAATCTATCTCAGTACCGTAATCGATACTACCTTCATCTGAAGATAGGTCATGGAAAGTTGCAGCAAGTTTAATACCATTTACTTTAGTTTTTGCAGTGATATAGATATCTTCAACACCGTTACTTGGTGTGCCTAAAAATTTATCAGCAAAGCCTTGGAATTTATGCAAGGTAGCAAGTGGAGTCCCAAAAGCAATATTGCCGTCGTCACTACCTAATACTTCCAAACCACCGAGTAAAGTAACTTTTCCTAACTTAGTTCCAATCTCAGCATTGTAATAATTAGCTGTAAAATTGTTAGGGTTATCTCCTGCATCGCTTTGTGATGCAGCGCTTAAATTAACGTTTACTTTGCCAAATTTACCGTTATATAAAACTCCGTAAGTATCAGTTGATGCACTCGCGGCAGTATCAAAATCAAGTAAATAAGCAAATCCAGAGAGCTTGTGATTTTTATTTATATTAAAAGCACTATTAACAAGGTGTAAATCACCTGATAAATCAGCTTTTGCACCACTAGGGCCAAAAATACGATTTACATTATGAATATAACTGTAATCAACGGAGAACTTGTCTGTCGCTTTAAACTCTACGCGGTAACCGTCGTAAGTTTGCTCATTTTGACGCCAGCCAACGCCACCAACAAAACGTTGGTTATTATGGAGAATACGTTGACGTCCTGCGGTTGCTGTTAACTTGCCATTTTTATATTGTAAATAGGCTTGGTTAACATCAGTGCCTTCTGGGTCAGCAATAACAGGGTAATTGGTTTTGCCATTGCCTGTGCTATTATAGTCATCAACAATTTCAGTAACATCATCAACTTCTAAACCAAGTGAAAAACCATTATAGGCACCTGTTTTTAGTGTTAAACGGCTTTTCAGAGTAAGCGCATTAGCATCGTTTTCAATACCGTCTTGGTCAACGGCTTCATAACGTGCACGTAGGCTAATATTAACTTTACTATCGCTTAAAGCTTTTGTTATGCCAGAAGCCACAGCCGAAGCGTCAGCAAAAGCAAAAGGCGTTGAAATGACAGAAGCTGCGAGTAAAGAGAGAGATAATTTAGTTGCGTTAACTTTCATAGTAATATCCTAGTATTTTCATGTAAAAAATATGCTATGTACTTCTGTTGTAATGAGTACTTATTAGCGAATGAAACTATTTTGACATTGACGATATAAAGAATAGTTGATTTGTATCAAATTGTTATTTTAAGCGGGGTACAGCAGTGTTTTTTTTTGATTCAAATCAAGCTTTACCTATACGTAAAGCTTGATTTGTTTTTTAGTAGGAGCTTATACCAATTTGACTATGTTTGTTCCCACTCAGAGCTTATCAGCGGTTTGAGAACAAATAGAATTATTTTGTATATAGCACTCTATATTAAAGAAATTCTGTGCGGTTATCGAATCGCTGATAAACTCCCGAAGGGCGAATTTAAAAGGCTTACAGCCTGCGTTATTGATTTAGATAAGGGGGTACCATTCTCTTCAATCAATGCCTTGTCTCTAAGCCTTTTAAATCTCGCTGAGCAGGAAGAAACTTAATCAAAATGGTATTACACTTTAAATTGATTAATCACTTTGGTCAGCGTTTGAGAATTATCTTGTAAGTCATTTAAGCTGCTTTGCATTTCAGATGCACCAACAACCGTATCTTCAGTAAGCGATCTAACATTTTCGATATTTTTAGATACTTCTTCCGCGACCATTGCTTGTTCATTAACCGCTTCTGCGATTTCTTCAGTCTGACTTTGAATATCTGTGATAACGGTTGTTATCTCAGAAAGTACAGCTTGTACCTGTTGGGTTAATTCTACGCTTGATTGGGCATCATTACGGCTACTTCTCATAACACTTACGGCATTTTCTGCGCTGCTTTGTAATTTATCAATAATCGCTTCAATGTTTTTGGTTGATTCTTGCGTACGAGAAGCCAAAGTGCGAACTTCGTCGGCAACTACGGCAAACCCTCTACCTTGTTCTCCCGCTCGTGCTGCCTCAATGGCAGCGTTAAGTGCTAGTAAATTGGTTTGATCGGCAATACCCCTGATCACACCAAGTACTTCACCAATACTTTGTGCCCCATCACTTAGTTCACTAACAACTGCTGCCGCTGATGTAACATTTTCAGAAAGGTGATGAATACCATCGGTGGCTTTATCAACTACTGCAGCGCCTTCAGCAACTTTATTTTCAGCTGTCGTAGCAAGTTCTTTTGAGCGATTAGCATTACTAGAAATAACACCACTGGTTTGTGCTAACTCATTGGCTGAAGTTGCAACCAAATCAATTTCATTTTTTTGTTTTTCAATGATCGTGCTTGTTTGTTGGCTAATACCTGTTGCTGTGGTTGAAGAGTGCCCAACATCTTTAGTGATGGCGACAGTCTCTTGAACTAAATTTTGAATCTTATCTACAAAAACATTGAATTCATCAACAAGCATACCTATTTCATCATGCTTAATCGGTTCAATACGTTGGGTTAAGTCACCATCCCCATCGGCTATATCGTGCATTGCCATTTGTAAGCGTTTGATACGCTTAATTAATGGTAAAATCATTAACCAAACAACAACCGCAATAAGAGCGATAATGATCAATACGGCAACACTTGAAGACCAAATAGCTTGTGTAACTGGATCTGAGATAAGCTTCTCAGGAACCATGAATCCCAGCTTCCAGTTCATTTTAGGGTAATCACTACTGACTTCATTAAAAGCAACAAGGTATTCTTGATCGTTCCAGCGTACGCTGCTTATACCTGTTGAATTGTTAGAAAGTTGATTTTGTAACTTAGCAAATCCACTGGCATGTGAAAATTTACTATCGATTGCTTTCATTAATTCGCCCGGCGAGAATTTATCATTGAAACCTGGGAAAAAAACCAACTTACCGGTGTCCGTCATTAAGAAAGCTTCACCTTCTCCTTTATATTTTATTTTAGCGAGTAAATCTTTACCGATTGTGGTGATCAAGATATCTAAACCACCAATACCTAAGAAGCGACCATCTGGTAAGTAATAAGGACCCTTAACGGTTGCAGAAATAGAACCATCATTGGCATCAACGGCAGGATCTGTTACATACATACGACCAATATCTATGCCTTCTTGCCACCAAGGCCTTTTATTTGTGTAATATTCGGCGTCGGTGTAACGACCATTTAAGTCGAAATATTCATGGGTATTTTCACTACCAAAAAAAACACTTTTAATGGCAGAGTCCTTTTCAGAGAAAAAATGAAAGTACTTTGTAACATCTTGGTAGTCTTTATTATCGTCAATGCTTGATAAGCGCTCAGTATAATTTGTGAACCAATCAATGACTTGTGGGCTGGCAAAAATACTGTGATTAAGTTGCCCTTTTGCTTCGAAAAATCCACGTACTTCGGCTGCTTGCAATTTTACAATATCTTCAATCGAAGCAACAAGTTGGGTTCTTGTTTTGTCACTAATATCTGAAAGAATAAAGTAGGAAGTTATGATGAGTAGAAGGGCTACTGAAGCCGATATACCAACAACAAGCTGGCGCATGATCGAACGACTAAAAAGATCCATTGTTTATATCCAAAAAGGTGTGCTATTTATTATTATGGCAAAAACTCTATCATGTGAACCAAAAAATGGCTATTGCCTATTTTTTACATGTTTGTACTTTAAAAATGGACATTAATTGAAACGTTGATAAAAGGCAGTTAACTGCTGTTGTGCCTGCAATAATGTTGTTGGTTGAAATTTCACTTTCTCACCCGGTCTTAGTTGGCTCAATCGAAATAAATCTGTTTGCATTACACACCCCAAAACAGGATAACCACCAATAGTTTGTCGCTCTTTCATCAATATGATCGGTTCGCCATTTTTGGGTAGTTGGATGGTACCGTAGGTGACGGGCTTAGATAATTGATTGGTTTGCGGCAACTGCACCAAAGCAGATTGTGGCAATTGGGATAATCGATAACCCATGCGATTGCTGTTTGGGGAAACAGTATAATGCTGCTCTAATATTTTCTGCTGTTGTTTGTTATCTAAGTTTTGCCACAATTGTTGTGGGATAAAACGTAATGTTAACGTTTCATTTTGATAAAAGTTATCAGGTGATTGTTGACTAATATTAGTCGTATTAGTTATCGATTCAGTTCGTTCACCGAAAGGGATTTTACTAGAAATTATAATTTTTTCTTCATTAAAGCCCAAGCTCTGCTCATTTAACGTTTGACTACGGCTATTAAGCCATAATTTACTTTGAATGCCTCCTGCAATGGCAAGATAAGAAATTAAGCCAGTTTTAGGTGCAGAAAAAGATAAGGTGTCACCAGCACTTAATTGATGAACCTGCCAATGCTTTATGCTCTTATTATTGATTTTAACTGCACAGTTAGCACCTGTAATCGCAATGACGCAATGATGCTGTGCTTGTAGCGATATTTGTCCAAAGGTAATTTCTAAGGCTGCACAATTAAGCTCATTACCTAACATTTGGTTTGCAGATAAAAAAGCATATTCATCAGCAGCGCCACTGGCACTGAAGCCGCTATGTTGGCTATGTAAACGACCTAAGTCTTGAATACTACATTGACCATTTATTTTTAATACGTCCAAAAAATTCATGATGTTTTTTCTTTTGTGCTTTCTTTGATGTCTTTTTTATTACCCTCAATATGAATAATGCCACCTAAGTCAAGAAAGTGTTCTCGAGAAATGGCAGTAAAACGCACTTGTTGACCCACGGTAATTGCTGCAGAAAAAGATACTTGATTGTTACTGTCATTGTCATGATTTTCTGTATTGAACATTGCCATAGGGGTTTGTCCAATAACATGCCAACCAGCAGGGCTTGATGTTGGGTAAACAGCAGTTTGTTGCTCGGCAATGGCAACAGCGCCTTGCGGTACAGACAATCTAGGAGAGTTACGCCGTGGTAATTGTAATTGCTTGGCGAGTGAAGCTAAATAGCAAAACCCTGGTGTAAAACCTAAGGCATAAGCGTGGTAAATTGTTTGACTATGAAGCTCTATTACTTGATCAATCGTTAATGATGTTTTTTCTGAGACAAACTTGATATCCCAACCACTATCTAGCCCGTAATAAACGGGAATATCGATAATTTCTGAATTGGCTATAGCTGAAATCAATGGCAGGCATTTTATGATCTCACTTAATTCATGGCCTAATTTTACGGTGGTGGTTTTATCAAAGTGATAATAAATAATTAAACTTGCATAACTGGCAACCGTATCGATGATAACGTCAGATAACTTTGTTTGCACTTGTTGTTGAAAATGGATTATTTGTTGGTGCTGTTGTGGGCATATTATTTCAGGCCATTCTACGAGTAATGCATTTTCACTAATATAAGATAGCGAGATCCTCTCTGCTTTTATCATATTAGCGGTTTGTTGTTAGCGCATGCTGTTTAAGCATAATATTTAACCCTTTTACTAGCTCTATGGCGGCTGGATTATCACCATGAACACATAAACTATCAACATGAATATTAAGCAGTTTACCATTTGTACTAATGAGTTCACCGTGCTGTAGTAATTGCTTACATTGGTCGATAACTTGTTCCTCATTGTGAATAACCGCATTGATGTTTTTTCGAGAAACTAACAAGCCATTATCGTTATATTTTCGATCGGCGAATGCTTCAAACCATAAGGTTATGCCAAATTTTTCAGCTGTTTCTTTAAAGAAAGATGTTTCGGGTAGTGCTTGAACCATTAGTGGTAAGTTTTTATCGAGTTGTGCCATTGCATGACACAGGGTAATAAACAGCTCTTGATTTACCATCATGTCGTTATATAAAGCGCCATGAGGTTTTACATAACTTATTTTAGTACTTTGGCTGACGCAAATAGCTTGTAGTGCTCCTATTTGATAATGAAATATCGCGGTTAGCTCTTCGGCTGAATAAGACATAGAGCGTCGACCAAAACCGATAAGGTCAGGGTAGCTGGGGTGAGCACCAATCGTAACGTTGTTATCAACCGCTAATTTTACTGTTTTTTGCATGGTAAGTGGGTCTGACGCATGAAAGCCGCAAGCAATATTGGCAAGATCAATTAATGGCATTATTTGTTGATCATTGCCTTTATGCCAAGAACCAAAACTTTCACCTAAATCACAGTTTAACTTCATTGTAATTCCTATCTATTTACAGCGTTGCTGAGCTTATTCAGCCAGCACTAATAATAACATCTGTTTCTGGAATACAGCTACAGGCTAAAATATATCCTTGTTCTTTTTCTGAATCGGTTAAACCGTCGTCAGCTAGTTGTTTAACATCGCCTTGTTCAAGTTTCACTTTACAGCAACCGCACATACCACCACGACATGAATAAGGTAATATTAGTCCACTTTCTTCAGCTTGCTCTAATATTGTTGCTTGGTTATTGCCTTGATGATTTTTATCCCAAGAATTAAATAAGATATTGATTTTCTTTGAAGTATTAATGCTTACCTCAGAAGTTTCAAGCTCATTTACGCGTAGACCAAAACTTTCTTCATGATATTGATCTTCACTGACACCACATTCAAGTAACAGTGCTTTGGCCAACTCTCTAAAAGCTTTAGGGCCACATACATAAACTTGACGTTGCGATAAACTCACAATGTTAGTTAGCATTTTTTTATTTAAACGCCCTTGGTATTGCTGCCACTCAGGTTTGGCTGTGCGTGTTAACGTATACTGGACACTGCAGTTTCCGTGTTGTTTGGCTAGACCTTCAATTTCTTGCTTGGCAATTAAATCCTTTTCACTATGTGCACTGTGAAAAAACACTACGTCATTTTCAAAAGTTTGGTCGGTCATTTTTTTTAACATCGACAACATTGGCGTAATACCGCTGCCCGCAGATAACAATAATATCTTGGAATTATCTCTGCCTTCTAAGTGGAAAGTACCACTAGGTTGTTTGCATAATAGTGTATCGCCGACAGCAAAATCCTCATGAAGAAAGCTTGATACTGTGCCTTGAATATAGCCATCAACAAGTTTTTTTACCGTAATTGCGATGTTATGTGGTCTTGTTGATGTGGAAGATAATGTATAACAACGATGAATGAGTTCATCGTCAATGGTTAACGAAATGGGTAAGTGTTGCCCTGCCATATACGAGATGCTTTCTTCTTGGGCGTTTTGCAGAACAAAAGTCTTAACATCATGAGTCTCATCAATTATCTTTTTACAAACGAGGGTTAATTCTGTTGCCTTTGAAACATTTTTTAAAGGCAATGGTTTATTTTGTAATGTAGAAGCTGAAGTGTTTTCTTTTACGCCCACAAAAATAGGTGGTTGTTTCTTGTTAATTATTTCAACACTATCACCTCGTTTGATTTGTCCTTGATTTAAAGGAATGAGATTTTGACCAAACATCACGTCACCACTGGCAACTTGGCGATAAGATTTTAGCGTTTTAAGTGGCTCTTGCTGAGCATGCTTTTCACCTGTTAATGGGTCTACTGTGGTGAATATACAGCGTGAACAAGGTTTACTTAATTCAAATTCTATTTCACCAATACGGATATGCTGCCACGTATCTTCGGCAAAAGGTAAACAGTTATCTACAACGATATTGGGTCTAAATCTCGACATTTCGAGAAAATCATTTGTAGAGCTACGTTGGTTTAAATCGGTTAACGAAGCCTCTGAGATCAGCAATAAAGGATAACCGTCAGCAAAAGATACGCTGCTATTACTATCTTTAACTAAGCGCCGAGATTTTTCACCAAAGTATAATAGCTGGCAAGGTTTTCCTAAATATTGGCTCAACCAAAGGTTGTGTTCATTTGTACATTGCTGACCTTCAATTGTATCTTTCCATACCGTTACTGCTTTGTATTGTGATGAAAAGGTACTGTAATTTATTACGAGTAGCGGCATATTGGGGGCGGTTAAAACTAACCCTGTGGTCGTTAAGTTGGCTTGAATCAAACAAAGCTTAGGCTCTGTTCGTGCCGTAAAAAACTGACCATTGTTATCACTAACCACAAAACGGCGATCAAAGCTTAACCCTAAGTCATCAACCCAACTGGTGGACAAATGAATGCCTGCGCTAGATTTAATAGGATATACAGAAATATTGGTAACAGTACTAATGGTCATTTTTTTCCTAGAAATAAGTAACTTGCTAAAATATTCTGGGCAATAAGCTGTAATTTTGCAATATGTATTTTATCAATTCTAGGGTATATTGCTCGCAGGCACTATATACCCGTTGCCAATCAAGATGCATGTTTCAGGACTGCTGAGCAATTCATGGTCAAGGCGTCTCTTTTTATTAATGGTCATTCCCTTAATAAAAGAGACAACGACGAGCATGGTTTGCTCAGTAGTCCCCTCTGGGTTGGTTTATAAGCACTTTATGCCACGTTATTCATTGTGATAAGGGAATGACCATTATCTAAAGTGAATGCCTCGCCTAAAGTGCTTATAACTCCAACTGAAATCATGCACTTTGAATGGTAACGGGTATATAACGGGTATAGGTCAATTTATTGAGCAAAAATTAAGGTTTTTATGCATATTCATATTTTAGGTATTTGTGGCACATTTATGGGTGGTATTGCTGCCATTGCAAAACAACTAGGTCATCGTGTTTCAGGTTGTGATGCAAATGTTTATCCACCGATGAGTACTCAACTTGAAGACCTTGGCATTGAATTGAAACAAGGTTACCTAACCGAACATTTAGTTGATGAACCTGATTTAGTTATCGTAGGTAATGCCATGTCTCGTGGTAATCCTATGGTGGAATATATCTTAGATCGCAATATTGCTTATATTTCAGGGCCACAATGGTTGCTTGAAAATGTGCTTAAAGACCGCTGGGTCTTAGCGGTTTCAGGTACTCATGGTAAAACAACAACCAGTTCGATGCTTGCTTGGATTTTGGAATACGCTCATATGAAGCCAGGCTTTTTAATTGGTGGTATACCACAAAATTTTGATTGTTCTGCTCGTTTAGGTGATACACCCTTTTTTGTCATTGAAGCGGACGAATATGACACCGCCTTTTTTGATAAACGCTCTAAATTTGTTCATTACCGACCACGTACTTTAGTGATCAATAATATGGAATTTGATCATGGAGATATATTTGATGATCTATCCGACATTCAACGTCAATTTCATCATTTAATTCGCATGGTGCCTAGTAATGGCTTGATCCTTTCGCCAAAAAATGAACAAGCAATTACAGAGACCATAGGACAAGGCTGCTGGACACCTACTGAGTTTAGTGTTGACGATAATGATATAAATGCAGGCTGGCACGCAAATAAGCTAAAAGCTGATGGCAGTGAATTTACTGTAAGCTTTAAAGGCGCAGTGCAAGGTACAGTTAAGTGGGATTTAATTGGTGATTTTAATATTGAGAATGGTTTGATGGCCATTGCTGCTGCTCGGCATGCTGGCGTGCCCAGTCATGTTGCTACTGAGGCACTTGCTGAGTTCATTAACACTAAGCGTCGTTTAGAATTAAAAGGCACCGTAAACAATATTTGTGTTTATGATGATTTTGCTCATCATCCCACTGCAATTACTAAAACATTAGCAGGTGTAAGATCACATGTTGGTAAAAGTACTGAGCGTGAAAACCGTATTATTGCGGTACTTGAACCTAGGTCAAATACGATGAAATCTGGAGTGCATAAAGATACCCTTGCTCATTCACTAGTTGATGCCGACTATGTTTTTATTTTTCAAGGCGGGCAAGTGCAATGGTCAGTAGACGATTTAATTGCCGATTGTCATCAGCCTTGTATTGTTGATGATGACTTAGAGGTTTTTATCGATAAAATTCTTGCTACAGCCCATACCGGCGATACCATCGTCGTAATGAGCAATGGTGGCTTTGGCGGTATTCATGATAAATTGCTGAGTAAACTGTAAAATAAATGTAAATGAATTGTTACAAAATATTTAATATTCCTGTCATTTTTTATTCATATTTCTGGTGAATAAGTAGCCGTCTTTAGAATTTATACTGTATACATATTTGTTGTAGTGTAAATTTTCTCCTTTGAAAGCAGCTAAATAATTAATTCCCTATTTAATATTTAGCTGGTTTTGAAGTATTAATTACTCATTTCCTGATTGAAATAGTATTGAAAAAATACCTACATCACTAACTTGATCATAAATCTAATAATGAGTAAAAGGGATAATTAAAATGAAAAAAAATCTAACTCGTTTGTCTTTTAAACATTTTATTAAAAACACAAATCGACTTTGTTTTTCAACATGCTTACTGGCGAGCACTGCTGTTGCCGCCGCTGATAGTCACAGTCTTCCAGATACCACGGCATTACAGCTTGGTACTCCTGCAAGTTTTCTGCAGAATATGGGACTAAATTCAGCCACAAAGGCACAATTTAAATTACAAAGTGCCAATAGCTATACACAATCAGCAGTGACTGATGAACCTATGAGCCTTAGCGATAATTTAGGTAATCAGCTTAATGTTGTTGCTGACAACCTATCAGTAGAAGCTGATGGCACAGTTTCGATGAATGGCCACGCTGTTGGGTTTCCTAATTCTGAATTTATTCTCCAAGGAAATGACGAAAGCCTTTACGGTTGGGTTATTTTCAAAGATCAAAATATTGCCTACGAATATACCACTGAAAATGGCAAGTTAGTTGTAGATCAAATTGACGTCACAGACGTATTGCCAATATGCGACTTTGAAGAGCACAATCACTTTGGTCAAAAAGTAGATATTCAATATTCACAACAAGTAGACCCTTATCCGGGCAGTCATGTTGGACAACTTGAAAGTAAGCCGGATTCTAGTTATGTTATTTTTTTAGATACTCGTAACATTATGAGTAACGGTGAACCTCACGATGTATCTAAAGAATTTGTATGGACCACTTGGCAAATTGTCGCGGCAAGCTTTTCAATGTTCGATGTAAACGTAACTACCAATCAAAGTGTTTATAATAATGCTTCCCCTAGTTGACGTGGCGGCGGAACACTTTATCGTGAAGACGGTCGTTCATCTTGTGCATTTGCTTTTGGTACTTCTACTTTTTGTACCTTATATAAAGAAAATGATGCCTATGGACAAGGTCGTACAGCGGCACATGAATTTGGTCACTTATTACATTTAAATCATGACGGTGGTTCACCGGGTGGCGAATATCATCAAGGCATTGCTGATTTTCAATGGATGCCAATCATGGGTAACTATTGGTTTGCAAATTCTTGGGGACAAGCGCTGTATCAATGGAGTAAAGGTGAATATTCAGGGGCGTCCAACAGAGAAGACGATTTTGCTATCATGCAAGGTTATATCCCTTTTAGAGCCGATGATATTCCGAGTTCAAAAGCTTTAGTTGTTGATGCTAATGGTAATGTAAGTGCTGATAACAACGGTGGTCAAATTGCGCGTAATACTGACAGTGATAGTTTCACATTCACCATTGGTGGAACAGGCGGTAATGTAAATTTCACTATCGACAGAAGTGAGCACATTGGCGGTGCGATGCTTGATGTTCAGGCTTATATAAAAGATAGCTCAGGTACAACGGTTGCTCAGTCGAACAAAGCTGTAAATCGCTCTGCTTCTTTTAATCAATATTTAGCTGCGGGTAACTATAGCTTAGAAATTTCTGGTGGTGCAGAAGGTACACTTAGTCATGGGTTTTCTAAGTACT
>Ga0105358_10000681_pt1 | contig 17397 bp, 11 predicted proteins | sample GOMGulsemesocosm_5_FD_83509 | JGI IMG/M metagenome (GOLD analysis project Ga0105358, IMG submission 83509) | Methane-oxidizing microbial communities from mesocosms in the Gulf of Mexico - GOM15C Gulf of Mexico | ecosystem: Environmental > Aquatic > Marine > Cold seeps | place: Gulf of Mexico... | reverse complement strand
GCCCTAACCTCTGTACGACCTTATAAAAAAGCTTGGAGTTTTGATGATGCCTGTACTTTCATTAAAAAAGAAAGAAACAAACACTTCGACCCCAAATTGGCAGATTTATTCTTAGAAAATAAGTCCCGGTTTAAAGAAATATATGATTTGTATAAAGATAAATAAAAAACTAATAGTCTTTGATATAAATAATTACTTACCAATAAGGATTAAAATTGAAAGAATTAGAATTTAAGATAATTTTACCTTTAATCATTTTATTACTTATAGCACTTATACCTATATATTCTTTTTTAATAGATAACAATGTTGATAAAACTACACAACTCAGCATTATTTTTACAATAATACTTACTTTATTACTGACCTGGATAATACGTACACTATTACATCTTAAACATAAAAATATATACTTTGGTCAAATGATTCGTAACTTAGACTTACACAAAGCAGCCTTAGATAGTCATGCCATTGTAAGTATTCTTGATGGCAAAGGTAATATATCCTATGTAAATGATAAATTTTGTGAAATAAGTGGTTACACCAAAGAAGAGCTACTGGGGAAAGAACACACTTTTTTAGAAAGTCCTGAGGAAGGTATTATAAACGAAATAAGATGGAAAAGCATCAAGGAAGGTAATATTTGGGAAGGTGAAGTTAAAAATATTAATAAAAAGGGAGAAGTATTCTGGGTATTGATGTCCATATTACCTATATTGGATGAATCTGACACAAAAAACCAATATATTACAATAAAAACTGATATAACAAAAATCAAAGATATAGAAGACGAATTAAATCATGCAAAAATTGATGCAGAAAAAGCCAGTCAAGTAAAATCACAATTTTTAGCTAACATGAGTCATGAAATCAGAACACCATTGAATGCAATTCTTGGTTTCTCAGATGTATTGGCCAATATAGAATTGGATAAAAAAAACAAAGAGTACGCGCAAATTATCTCTAAAAGTGCGGAGTCCTTACTTAAAATCATTAATGATATTTTAGATATTTCCAAAATTGAGAGTGGGAAATTTCAACTTAATTATGAATCTTTAAACATACATACCTTTATCGACCAAATTGTTGAGTTGTTTTCAGTAAAAACAAAAGAGAAAAATATTAGATTTGTATATCATATGGAGTCAAAAATTCCCTTTATGATAAAATCTGACTCCACAAAGCTACGACAAGTCCTCTCAAATTTATTAACAAATGCCATAAAGTTTACCCCTCAAAATGGAAGAATAGATTTTTATATCAAACTAGTAGAAGTAAAAAATAATATCGCTAAAATAATGTTTCTCATCAAAGATACGGGAATAGGTATTAGTAAAGAACAAAAAGAATTAATCTTTAAACCGTTTCAACAAGCCGATGAAAAAATAAGTAAAAAGTTTGGGGGTACAGGTTTGGGACTTGCAATTTCAAATGATATTGTCAAGTTAATGAATTCCAAAATTTTCATCAATTCCAATATTGGAGAAGGAAGTGAGTTTCTATTCAATCTAGACTTAGAAATCCTAGAACTCGAAAATGAAAATAAACCACAACTCAGAGATTTATCTTTTATCCTTTCTCACGCCCAAAATGGGGAATATTTAGATATAAGTCTTGACGCCCACTTAAACCAAATTGGAAAAGTATTTAGTATTGATGACAAAGACTGTGAATATGCAGACATGTTGTTCTGTTTTAGCTCCTCAGATTTTATAGATATAGAAAGATTTAAAACCCTCAATCATAAATTACTTGTAGTTTACGCGGGGGATGAAAATAATATCAACTTTAAAGATATTTTAAAAATAGATTATTTTGTTGATTTACCCATTTATCAGTCAAAGGTTTCAAATCTTGTATTTGACGCTTTTAATTTATACAATAAAGCATCTTCACAATCAAACGAAAGTGAAAAATTAGATGTAAATATTCTTCTTGCAGAAGATAATATAAACAATCAAAAACTTATGTGTGTACTTTTAAGTAAAATAGGTGCAAGGTGTACCATCGCAGAAGATGGTTTTGAAGCAATCAAATTATATAAAGACAATAACTTTGACTTGGTTCTAATGGACATAAATATGCCTCACCTAGATGGCCTTGAAGCCACGCAAAGAATACTTGAAGCTCAAAAAAATGAGAACTTATACAAAGCACCAATTATAGCTTTAACAGCAAATAGTATTACAGGAGACAGGGAAAACTATTTAAGTCATGGAATGGATGATTATCTTTCCAAGCCAATCAAATATAATGAATTATATTACATGATTGAAAAATATACTTATGACATAAATAAGAAACCAGCAAAGAAAGATTTAATAATTGAGCCACCAAGACAAGAAGAACAAAAAAACTTAAATGAAACATCTACTTATTTGTACAAAAAAAGTGATGCTATCAAACAATTGGGATTAGATGAAGATACAGTTGATATGTTAATCGAAGATTTTTTCTTAACACTGGATGAAGACATAGAAAAAATTCAAAAGGCAATTGACTCAAAAATAGCGTTTGATATTCAAAATAGTGCTCATTATTTAAAAAGTTCTTGCCTCAACCTAGCAATGAATGAAGCTGCAAATGTATTACAAGATATTGAAAGTAGAGCAAAAAAAGGGGAAATAGAACCCTTTGATACTTTGAATTTAAAACAAATTTTTGAAAAAATAAAAAAACTAGTGTAATAACTTAATGATTTGTACTTATAAATAGTGTCAATAGAGAGTTTTAAGTGTTTATGATTACATAAATACCACAATTTTGACACACTTTTCTTATATACTTAACGATAAACAAATGATTGAAAAGATTCTTAAGTCATTTTCATAATATAGGAGAATTACAATGTTTCAATTTTTACTTGTAGATGATAATATTATGAATGTAAAAATTCTTAACTTAATAATTGTTGATTATATGAAAGAAAATAATATTGAGCCAAGTGAGTATAATATTATTAAAGCCCAAAACGGACAAGAGGCTGTTATTTTAGCAGGTGATCAAACTTTTGATATGATATTTTTGGATATTATGATGCCTATTATGAATGGGTTTAATGCCTTAAATATAATAAGAAAAATGAACTTATCAAAACAACCTATTATCGTCATGGCCACAGCATTAAAAGATGACATTACAAGGGAAAAAGAAAAAGAAAAAGGTGCCAATGCCTATGTGGTTAGACCCTTTGGAAAAAAAACCATTACTTTAATATTGGATCATTATTTAAGAAAATTAATTGATGATACATTTCATCATGACGATTTTTTTGACTTTGATGATTTAGGAGATGTTAGCCATACCATTAACAATCAAGATCTTGTAATGAATGCCTTTAACAAAAGTCATCAAAAACTCTCAACAGAAGAACTTTTAGAAGAGTATGACTATCTTAAAGATGAAATTCATATGGATTTAGAGGAAATAGATTGTTTAATTATGAACAATTTTAGTCTAGAAGAGGATACTCTAGATTTGGATTGTATGGTGCATAACCTTCAAGACTTCTTTGGATTGTTTTCGCGTTTTCTTCATCAGTTTTCAGAATTTGAAGAACTATCAAAAGCAATAGCATCTGTCTCAGAGTTGATATCCAATATGGACATAGATAGTTTAGATGAAGAAAATAATGAACTGTTGGGTATCTATATAAAATCCATTATCATGGACTTACTAGATTGGAAGGAACACGTATTTATCAAACATGATGCAGGAGACGTTTTTTATGCCAATGCTTCTTTATTAAACTCATATATAGAAGTGAAAAAACTACTACAATAACAACTAAGAATGAACTTTTAGAAATAATAGTATATTAGAGTTCAAAAAATCATGAAAAAATAGGCTCTAGAAATATCCCAAAAGATATATGTTTTTATGGCAAAACTCTTTTATATCTCTTAATAACAAAATGGAAAAATGTACAAAACTACTTGTTTCATAACTTAAGTTGGCGTATTTAGACATAATGTTACCTCACGGAAAATATTAATTTAAATTGGATTTAGTATATCACTATTTTTTATGCTAAGTCAAGTACAACAGTCCTTGTTTATTTTTTAATCCAAAGGAATTAGTATTTTAAACTCAACTCCTTGTCCCACATCACTTTTAAAAGAAATAGTTCCATTTAATTTATTTTCAACAATGGTTTTTACAATATAGAGACCCAGACCTGTCCCACCCTTACCTTTTTTGGTGGTATAAAACTCATCAAAAACTTTATGACTTAATTTATTGGCAACACCTTTACCATTATCAATATAAGTTAAGGTTAATTTTTTATCCAAATCTTCTTCTACAAAGATAATTCTAATTTCCCCTTCTTCATTTTCTTTAAAACCATGGGTGAGTGAGTTATTGATAAAATTAAACAGTATTTGAGCAATATATCCTGGATGACTTTTAACTACCAGTTTTTCATCACACTCAACATTAATTTTAACTTTTGATTGTCTTAGTTTGCTGGTCATGGACATAAGTATCTCATCAATATAGGATTTAACCACAAAATCTCTTATATCCTCAAAAGCTTGATCAACAGCCACATCTTTGAAAGAATTCACAAGTATTTTTGTTCGATTGAGATTTAAAGTTATACTTTTAGATGTTTCACTCACATCAGCTATATAATCCCTAAGGTCTCCTTCACTCAAGTCTTGTGTATTGTATAAATGTGAAATTTCATCTGTCATATCAGTAATATAAGAACTACCCATAATACCCACACTTAAAGGAGAAATGATTTCATGAGTTACTCCACCAACAAGCTCACCCAATGTGGCCATTTTCTCTGATGCGAGCAAATCTTCTCGGGTATCTTTTAGATTTTGCAAAGTAACTTTAAGTTTTTTATTATTTTTTTTCAATTGTCTATTTTGAATGTAAATTAAAATAACGATTACAAGGATAAAAAATAACACCACATTCATAACCAATTCATAATTAATTTCATGTACATACTTAACAGATAACCATTTGCTAACAATTTCATTTATTTTCTCAGGTTCTAAACTATCAATACCTTTGTTTAGAATACTTACTAATTCAGGATAATCTTGTCTAACAAAAGCTTTAACTTCAAAGTTGTACTCCGTTGTACCTGAAATTTTAAGGTTGTTATAATGAAGCTGTCTAATTTTGTGAGTTGCTACGGGTAATATTTCTACCATAGCATAAGCTTTACCACTAGAAACTGCTTCTAATGCTTCATCACTATCTTTTACTGCGAGAATTTCAACTTGAGGATAGTGCTTTTTTAAAAAATAATGTCCCGTATAATTTTCGCCCACAGCCACAATCTTATTATTTAACTCAGAGGTATCAGATATATAAGAAACATCATTTTTAGTTACAATCACCAAAGGAAAATTAACATATGACTTTGTAAACAAACCATATTCTTTTTTCTCATTTGAAGTTGAAGTTGCTAGTCCCATATCCAAGGTTTTATTTCTTATGTTTTTTAAAGCATCATTCCACTCTTCTTGTTTCTTATATTTGATACTTATTTGTAATTTACCAGCAATTAGCTGCAAGATGTCTTCAGCAATTCCCTCGGATTGTCCATCTTTTGTATAATTATGAAGGGGAGCCCAATTAGCACCACCATAAGTCACATTGGGATGATTTTCAATCCAATGCATTTCTTTTTTACTCAAGTAAATTTTGTTGGAATTATCACCGTTATATTTGTAGATAAAATCATTTAGATGATAATCTTTATTCACTAAACCCATGACCAAAAAAACATTGGCTATTTCTCTTAATCTTTCTTTTGAAATTTTTCCAATGTTTTTGTCACTGTCATAGGCAAGTTTCTTTAGGCTTTTACCTTCTTTAATAAAATCATCAATACTTTTATTTTGTGTATTATATTTTTCAAAGATAATTTTTGCACTTTCTTCAATATGTCTAAAAGCCCACTTCCATCCTTTTATTGTTGCATCATGGAAGGCTTTTACTGTATCAGGATTATTATCTAGAAATTCCCCAGAGGTAAATAACATGCCGCTGTAGAAATCAAAACCATAATCTTTAGGATGAAAGATCTTGTACTTAATTCCTTGTGATTTTAGTTTTATCGGTTCATTGGACACATAGGACGCCATAACATCTGTTTTACCACTTATTAAATCTTTTACATCAAAAGAATGTTTTTGAATGTTGAGCTCATTTAAATCCACTTTTTGTGAGCTTAACATTGCAAAAATAGCAGCTGTATTTTTTGCATCTTTGGTTATCATAATATTTTTGCCACGTAATTCTTTCACAGTTTGTATTCCTGAGTCTTCACGTACAAGTAACATCAAAGGAGAGTGCTGAAAAATGGCTGCTAATGCAACAATTTTTTTTCCAGAAATTTTATCTATGACCAAAGAAGCTTTTCCAACGACAAAGTGATCTTTCTTATCTATAAGTGCCTTTTTTATATCCAGCCCAAATTGATATTCTTTAATATTGACATCGATTCCAAGGTCTTTGTAAAAACCTTTTTCTTTTGCTATATAATAACCTGCAAATTGAAATTGATGTAACCAAGAGAGCTGTAAACTGACACTACGTACAGAATCTTTTGAAAATAATATATTGGATATGAATAATAAAAGAAAAAATAATAATTTGAGATTCACTATAAACCTTTATTCAATGCAAGAATCAAAAATGATAACCTATCATAACTTAAGTGTTCATATGAAAATAATTATAAATACACTACTAATTATTATTAAAATATAACATTATTCATTACATTAATTTTAAACAATAACAAAAATTTATATATTTAAGTACCAGGAATTATTTTTGATTTTGATAGAAGTCTTTAAATTGTAAAATAGCATCATCATGTTCTAAGTAATCTAAGACATTATCAGCAGGAATTGCAGTAGTTGGATTTTTACTCAAGTCACTCACATTTGAATATACAATAGAGAAACAAAAAGTTTTTGTATCAGTTTTTCGAGCGAGAATCATATATCTGGTTTTGGTCACATCAAAGTAAATTTTGGCATTAACAATTCGTTCTGCAGATAAATAAGCAACACTGGCATAAGAGTGAAATACTCGCAATACCTTGTCAATAGAGTACTCATCCGTACAGTACTTGGTGATTTTATTCTTAACCACTGCAATATTTTCCAAAGTGACTAGAGCTTGAGTATCTTCGTTAGAAATGTTTCTCCAAAATTCCAAAAAATTAAGTTTTAATTTTTGTGTATCCTTAGTTTCATCCATTATCCAACAAACCCTTACTTTTTTAATAAAATTATATCAGTTAATTCTAAAAACAGTGTAAAAGTACTGTAATATTGGGGTTAAATTTAAAAGTTCTTTATTTCAAAATCAATTTTTTTAATTTTATTAATGTCTTTCAGAAAAACTCTGTAATATTTGTTGTTCGTCCATCCACCATTGTGCCTTGAAACTGCTCTAAAGTATGGATTCCACATATTCCTTTTTAGGGCTTCATTGTAATTATTTACAAAATAATATCCTGTGATAATCGCACCAAACTTGGGATCAGTTAGAAGTCGATTCACCAATTTTAAATTGTCTTTTAAAAGATACTTGTATTTAAACAAGTCATTGTTCATGATTACATCTCTTGCTGTTCCAATTCTAATTTGAAATGCTCCTAGAGACATCTCTTCAAGAGGTTTTAAATCACCATTTTTCTTTTTATCTCCCACAATAAACTTTCCCAAAGAAGATTCTCTCAAAGAAATAGCGGTTAGTGTATTTTCTATGGTAACACCATCTGCTGTTTTAAATGTTTTTCCGATTTTGTAAATCTCGTGTGCCAGTTTTTCTTGTTCAACATCCAGTTGAAAAGCTTGTGAATTTGTTGTAAGAACAAACAAAAACACCATTGCCACTATGTGTAATACATTTTTAGTGACAGTTTTTTTTAAAGTTATGTTTTCTAAATAGATCTACTTACTCCTAAATATTGACTATATTACCCTCACCCTCTAATATTTTTTAGTGTGTTTGGCAGTCAAATTTTATCCTTAATGATTTTTCTTATACATTCTGGATAATTTTTTGGAAATTTACCTAAATTTTCATTCAATTAACTTAATAAAAAGATATTAGTATATAGAAAAGATGTTTCTTTAATGTTGTGTGTAGTTTTGTTACAGTTTTGTGACTTTCTTGTAAGTGAAAAAAGATCATGATTATTAGCAAAGCTATGAATTATTAAGATACTTATTATGAGGAAATAAGGTATCTTAATTTTGAATACGAAGCAACGTGGTTAAAACTTGCAGTATATAATTACTTAAGCGCTATTATTACTGTCCAAGACCAAAGGTTTGGCATTCTCTAAGTTTAAAGTATCTTTGGTTTTACTCTCCCCTTCAAAAAAACCACCCCTCTCTATTACGAACTCTTTTGCAATAACACTTCCAAAGAGTTTGCCATTGGGTAAAACATCAACGATGTTTGAGTCAATACTTCCTGTAAAAGCACCACTGATAATTACTTTGTCCGCATGTATTTCACCTTTTAGTAAACCAGATTTTCCAATAGTAACATTTTTTTGTGAGCGTACAATGCCTTCGTACTCCCCATCTATATGTAAGTTGCACTCAATTTCTATTTCACCTTTGATTCTTGTTCCTGCAGCGATAATTGTGGTACCTGAAGCATTGATACTTGGTTTGCTTGACTTGTCATTAGGTTTATTAAAGATTGCCATTTTATATGTTTCTCCTTTTTAAATATAGTTTCGTAGTTTTTAAAGTTCCAATTCATAAAACTCAATGGTTGTGTTGCTGTTTGTAAATAACGTAATTCATAGTGTAAGTGAGGACCTGAGCTTAATCCTGTATTTCCTGTATAGCCAATAAGTTCACCTTTTCGAACCACATCCCCTTTTTTAACTATGGCTTTGTTCATATGCCCATAAAGTGTTCTAAATCCATAATTGTGATCTAAAATAATCATGATCCCATAACCACTTTTTTTATGAAATCCCGCAAAGTTTATCACTCCATCAGCAGGAGCGTAAATTTTTGTATTTCTTTTTGCACGTAAATCAATGCCTGTGTGAAATTCTCTTTTTTTAACTATGGGATGTTGTCTCCAACCATAACTTCCAGTAATTCCTTCATTTTTGATGGGATATCCATTGGGGATATTTTGAAACAGTAGGTTTTTTTGTGCAGTGGATACCTTTGCCAAATCCACTCTTTCAATAAGTGATATATTTTCAGATGAAGGTTTTATGCCAATTAAGACTTCCAGCTCATTCATTTTTGTGTTTAAAGAATCCAGCTCTTCGACTTTTTGACTAATAGACTCATTGATATTTTCGTTTTCAGTTTTTAGTTGTGAGTAAATTGTTTTTAAGGACTCTAACTCTTTAAGTTTTGCAGTTAAAAGCTCTAATTTCTGTGTTTTTTGCAAGATAGTTTCATTGACACTTTTATTATCAACTTTCAGTTTAGAATAAACCATTTCAAGTTTTTGTTTTTTTATTTCTAAGTCATCAACAGACTTATTTAAATAAGAGATGAAAAACACAGAAGATATAAGAAGTATCAGGATCACTAAAATTGAATACATGAGAATTTTTTTGATGACTTGATGTAGGTTATAATGTTTTGAACCGTAGATATCAGTAATAACTATTGAAAACCGTTCTCTCATCTTATCTCCAAAAAACTTTAATTAAAATTTTGACTATAAATTAGATAGTAAAATAGTACCTAAAGTAATATAAAAGTTTTCCTCTTAATTAGCTACTTGAGTGTATCTTTTAGACTCACCTCTGTCTGTAGCTTTAATTTTTACATAATTTGTTATTGGTAAAAGTTTTTTATGTACACTAATATGATATTATTTATTTTTATAAAGGAAGCATTTGAAGAAAAGCATTTTACTTATCAATTTTATTTTTATTACATTTATGTTTACAGGGTGTGAACTCAACTCTATTTTTGGACCCTCAAAGCAAGAGTTAGACTTACAACGTGCACAGTTAGCACTCAAAGAAAAAGAATTAAAATTCAATCAATTACTTCAAACTCAACAATTAGAGCAAGCCCATTTGCTTAATATTAAAAAAATAGATGCAAAAATAGCCAATGATATTGCCTTAAATTCCACAAAAAAAGAGCTGGAATTGGCAAAAATACAATCAACTTTAGAGAAAGAAAAATATGAACTACAAAAATTTAAGCTTGAAGTTAAAAGCAAAGAAAAAAACTTAGAATTTGATTTACTAAAACAAGAGAATAACAATACTCTAAGTTCTCAGAAGTATCTAATCGCCATTGTTTCATTTTTGATAGTGATTTTCACCTATGCTTTATTTACTTATTTTAATAATAGAAGAAAAGACAAACTACGAGCCTATCAAGATAATCTAAACAAATATTTTAAAGAAAAAGAAAACAAAGCCAAAGTAGAAATTGCCAGTAAAATCTTAGATACCATAGCAAGTGGAAAATTAAACGCTGAGCAAGAAAATAGATTGATATCGTCTTTAAGTGGAGATTCAAGAAATACACAAGCCAGTTTATTGAGTAATACAGAAGAAAATAAAGTTGAAATCATTCATGATATTGATGATATCAAAAGAGATAAGAAGAATTAGATCAAGTTTATCTTATGCACTAAATAGTTGCTGATTGATTCGATAACCTTCCCCGTAGATGTTTTTAATTAAATCATTGGGTACTTTTTTACGTATTCGTTTCAACAAAGACTTCACAGAATCCACACTTAAATCTTTTTCAAAATAATCATTATATACCACATTAAAAATATCATCAATACTAAAGGTGATATTTCTATTTGATATGAGTAAATCTAACAAAGAAGTTTCACTGGCACATAAAGTTATGGTCTCTCCTTCGTGGGAGAGTGTTTTACGCTCACTATTCCATATGAAACCATTATTAAGTTTGACTTCTCTTGTAAGTTCTAATTGATGGTCCAGTTTTTCGCACATATTGTACAAAACTTCTAAGGTTTTGTTTTTTTCAAAAGGTTTTTGTAAAAATCCATGTACACCCATATTGATTAAGTTAATTAGACACTCAGATTGATCATGGGCTGATAAAACAATAATTTGCTGATCTTCATATAGTTGAAAGATATTTTTACACAACTCTATTCCATTCATCACAGGCATTTCAATATCAGTGATGACAATATCATAACACTTGTGGTTCTCATCATTGTAATCAAGATATAAACTCAAAGCTTCATGTCCATTTTCTGCAAAATCAACTCTATGAAATAAATCTTTGAACAATTGTCCAATATCCAGTCTTGAATTGGGTTCATCTTCCACATATAATATATCGTACTTATTTGATAAATTATATAACATCTTAAATGTCTTCATCAATGAGTTATTGTTTATTTTTAGATTATAATCAAATTGTTTTGCGTGTATTGGTATCATAACTTGTCCTTCCTTATCCCATAAGCACATGATAAAACAATATTGTGGTTATTTTGTGGTTATTTAAATTTATTCTATATATTTTTAAAAAAATCTCATTAATAACTTTTCTATTACAAAAAAATAATTTAATTCTACTAAATATAATTTTTCTTTAAATGACACTATTGTGACCCCTTGTGGTGCTAAAATTCTATGGTGGACTACTGTTGTATCAGTGTACAAGGACTGTTTATGTTTAGAAACTTTTCAACAAAAGCAAAATACATAAAAATAATTAAAGAGGAAATAAAAATCTATTCTTTACAATATAAACAAATGAAAAAAACAAGCAATCAATAATTTTGAAGTCAGGGAAGATTATGTACAGCAATCAAAAAACAAAAATAAGCTTAAAGGATCTTTGTATCCTTTATATAGACGATGATCAAGTTACCATAGATGTTATTCTAGATGATTTAAAAAATTCTGTTGATACCATTATCCTAGCAAGTAATGAAAATGAAGCACTTAAAAAGTTTAAAAGTAAAAAATTTGATTTAATTATCATCTCAATAAATTTACGAGATGAAGATGGGTTTAAAATACTTACGCAAATAAGAAACATAGAACCAGATATTCATTCCATAGTATTAATGGAAAATTGCACCAAGGAATTTGCAAAAGGATTGAGTGATATCAATATATTAAATGACTACATTTCAAGAACCCAAAGTATTGGCATTTTAAACAAATTTATTCGAAAAAGCATTCAAAAGACTATTTTAAGAAGAAGTTTCAAAGAAGAGCATGTACTTTTGGGGCATTATAAAGAAGCTTTGGATGAAAGTTGGCTTGTATGTAAAACCGATTTGCAAGGAAATATTACATATGTAAACAATAATTTTTCAAAAACCTCTTTGTACAGTAAAGATGAAGTTCTTGGACAGCCTTTTTCTATGTTGACTAAGAATACACATCAAAATGAAATATTTAGAGATTTATGGAAAACCATAAAAAATAAAAGAGTCTTCAAAAACGAATTAAAACTGAACAAAAAAGACGGGGAGTTTTTCTTTGTAAACACAACTATCATCCCTGTTATGAATATTTATGGTGAAATCATAGAATACATTAGTATCTCATTTGATATCACAGAGCTTAAAAATTCGCTCAGACGTGCCCAAGATGCCAGAAAAGCAAAATCAAGTTTTTTAGCCAATATGAGTCATGACATAAGAATTCCCTTAAATGGAATTTTGGGATTTAGTCGTTTACTGAAAAGTAAAAATTTGACCCAAAAAGAAGAACATCAATATATCGATATCATCAATCAAAGTGCCTCTTCTTTATTGGGTATCATCAATGAAATCTTAGATATATCAAAAATTGAAAGTGGTAAGCTGAAATTGGAAAATTCTTTTTTTGATCCAGCTTACGAGTTTGAAATCATCACTGAATTGTTTTCATCATTAACCAGTGAAAAAAATATCGACTATATTTTATATCTAGACCCAAAACTTCCAAAAAAACTCTATGGAGATGTTCTTCGAATCAAACAAATCATGGCAAACTTAATTAGTAATGCTATTAAATTTACCCCAAAGGATGGGAAGATTATGGTTGAAGTTCAAGTACTAAACTTAAATGAAACGTGTTTTTATCAAATTTGTGTTTCAGACACAGGAATAGGAATTGAGAAAAAAAATCAAGAAAATATCTTTGAACCTTTTGAACAAGCCAATTCAAGTATCAGTAAAAGATTTGGAGGTACTGGACTTGGACTTTCTATTTCACATAATGTATTAGAACTAATGAATTCAGAGTTTTATTTAGAAAGTGTCGTTAATGAAGGAAGCAGTTTTTCTTTTGTATTAGAGTCAAAATATGAACTTGAAGATATCACTTATGATGAAAAAGTACAAAAATTACATGTTGTTTTTTATGAAAAAAACCAATATGACGCCAACAAACATATACAAATCACCCAAGATTATATGAACAAATATTGTAAAACCAGTATCACTGAAGATTTAAATACATTAAACAGTGATAGTACTTGCGATATTTTAGTAATGATGTACCAAGATTTTCTAAAATTTAAAATAAGAAAGTCACCTTGTCCCATTTTAATTATTCATAATAATACCATTGATATTAAAGAATTAAAAACACCTTACAAAATCTTAAGAACCCCAATTAATCCAGCCAAAACCTATGACAATGTTTTAGATCTATTGGGCATAAAAAATGAAAAAACAAGTCCCTTACAAAAAAAACTACGTAATGAAAATACACTGTTTTCAGGAAATGTATTGGTAGCAGAAGATGATGAAACCAATCAGCAGCTTATTCAAATTATTTTAGAGAGTAAAGGGGTGACTGTTCAAACCGTATGTGATGGAGAAAAAGCGGTTGATTATGTGACCCAATTACATCAAGACAGCTCACTGGATTTTATTCTGATGGATATCAATATGCCAATAACAAATGGAATTGATGCTACCAAAGAAATTAAAGATTATGAAACCAAGAACAATGTCAAGCATACCCCTATCATTGCTTTTACAGCCAATGCTATTACAGGAGATAAAGAGAAGTATCTGAAACTTGGTATGGATAATTATCTCTCAAAACCCATTCAATATCCTGATTTATATAATATATTGGATGAATATCTAAAACGTTCTACCCCACTTATCCATGATACACCTGAGAAGAAAACACACACTAAAAACTCTTTAAAATATTCTCTAGAAGAATCCGCACAACTGGTGGGAATTAGTACAGAAAAATTCACGGTTATTTTTGAAAAATTTGTTAAAAACTTTGCTGGCAAATTCAGCGCCTTAAAATCTTACATTAAAGAAGGAAACTATGAAGAGCTCACAAGAAGTGCACATAGTTTAAAAGGTGCCAGTGGAAATATGAATATAACCCCTATGTACGAACTTTTCAAAAGTATTGAGTTAAGTTCAAAACAAAAAATCAGTACTTCCTACCACACTGAAATCAACAAAATACAAAATATTCATTCAGAATTAGAAGAAATAGTAAAAAATAGTAAAACTTCTTAAGAAAAAACCCTATATGACACTTTTGTGACCATTTCCTAAGTTAGAATTATAAATATAGATTGTTGTTAAAATAATTCTAAGGAGACTAAGATGTCAAAGATTTTAATTGTGGATGATGCCAGTTTAATCAGATTGGTAGCAGATAAAGCCGCAAAAGGTGCTGGTCACGAAACTGTGCTTGCAGAAAATGGAGAAGAAGGTTTAGCGGCGTTGGAAAATAATCAGGTTGATTTAATCTTCAGTGATATCAACATGCCTGTAATGGGTGGTTTGGAAATGGTTGAAATCATCAAGTCCAATCCAAGTCATAAGTTTATTCCCATTGTCATGTTAACCACAGAATCAAACCCCGCTTTAAAAGAGCAAGGCAAAGCTTTAGGAGTTAAAGCTTGGTTGTTGAAACCTTTTAATAAAGATAAATTTTTGTTGGCTGTAACAAAACTATTGGGATAAATTATGAAAATAACAACTGAAAACTTTACAATTTATGAAGTAGAACTACTTCATGATGAATTTATAAAAGAATTGAAGTCCCAGAATAAAGTTGTCATAGATTTGGAAAATATTAAAAAAATAGATATGCCCGCTATTCAACTTTTATTGTCACTAAAAAAGAGTTGTTCACAACAAGAGAAGACATTTGAATTAAAAAATATTCCTGAAAATATTTTTAAATCACTTCAAATAAGTGGTTGTGATACAGCCTTAGGAGCTTGATATGAATGAAGAATTAGAATTATTTCAAGAAGATGCCAGTGAGCAGCTTCAGTATATGGAAAATGCTCTGGTATCTGCCAATGAAGAAGGTATCGATGATGAAAAAATCGGAGAAATATTTAGAGCCATGCATACCATCAAAGGTACTGCTGGAATGTTTGGCTTCAATACTGTAGTTGATTTTACTCATATTGCGGAGAATTTATTGGATGAACTTCGAAAACATACAATTGAAACTGATGAACATATGATGGATTTATTTTTAAAATGTAAAGATCATTGTGAGGTATTAATTGATCATGCAATAAACGAAGAACAATTGGCCAGTGATACCTTAGATAATAGCACCACTTTAGTGGATGAATTATTATCTTACATGCCAAATAACCAAACGGCCATAAAACAAGAACTTGTACAACAAGACTTTTCAGATAATGCTGCTGATTTGGTTGCAGGTGAAAATGATATTTGGCATATATCTATACGTTTTAATGAAGACTTTTTTACTTCGGGTATGGATATTTTATCAATTTTTAATTTCTTCAATAAAATGGGTGAGATCATAATTAATCTTCCTATTATCAATAAGATACCTGCTTTAGAGGATTTAGACCCTCTTAAAAGTACCATTGGATTCGAGATGGAATTTCAAACCAAAGTGGGACTTGAAGAAATAGAAGAAATATTCGAATTTGTAATGGACGACGTTTCTTTGGCAATATTTTTACATGATGATTTAGAAAAACTTAATCAACTCCTTGATTCACAAGAAGATGACACCTTAAAAAACCTATTTCTAGATGAGTGTATTTATAGTGAAGATCAGTTTCAAGTTAAAAACACTGAGACTCCTGATGAAACAAATGAAACAGTAACTGTCGAAGTACAAAGTGATGGCTCAGTAGTCCAATCGCAAGAAACTCAAACCTTGAGTAATTCACAAGATAACAACAATAAAGTGGAAGCTCTAACTCAAAAAGATACAGATGAGAAACAACAAGACACTAAAAAACAAAAAAGTGCTTTAACTAAAAAGAAATCAGAAGGTCAAAAAAGTTTTTCTTTAAGAGTAGACTCTGCAAAAATAGATCATCTTATAACTCAAATCAGTGAAATGGTAATTGCCAATGCAAAAATCACGCAAATATCCATCGATAGAGAAGATACAGACCTAGAAGAATCTGTTAGTGTTTTAACAGACATGTTAGAAGATGTACGAAATGGAATTATGAATATAAGAATGGTACAAGTTGAAGACAGCTTTGTTAAGTTTAGACGAATTGTCAATGATACTGCTAAAAAAATGGGCAAAGAGATTGACTTTGTTATAGTTGGTGGTGAAACAGAACTGGATAAAACAGTGGTAGAAAAAATATCTGATCCACTGGTACATATGTTAAGAAATTCCGTTGACCATGGGGTTGAAATGCCAGACGAGCGAATTGAAAAAGGCAAAAACCCCCAAGGACGTGTTGAATTAAAAGCCTTTCCTGATGCAGGTACTATTGTTATCCAAATTAGTGATGATGGTGCAGGATTGGATAAAGATAGACTATTTCAAAAAGCTGTTAAAAATGGCATCGTCAATGAACATGATACGTTAAGCGACAAAGAAATTTATGAGCTTATTTTTGAAGCGGGATTATCAACAGCCAATCAAATATCTGATATTTCAGGGCGTGGAGTTGGAATGGATGTAGTACGAAGAAACATTCAGGATCTAAGAGGTCAAATAGATATTGATAGTACTTTGGGTAAAGGAACTATTTTTACTATTAGGTTACCTTTAACTCTTGCTATTATTGATGGTTTTTTAGTGCAAGCGGGAGATACCAAATATGTAATACCTTTAGAAAATATACAAGAATGTATTGAACTAACTGATACTTATAAACAGACCATGAAAGGAAATGATTTTATCAATTTAAGAGGAGAGATTCTTCCTATTTTAGATGTAAAATCCTATTTAAATTCAGGTCAAGAAGAAGAAGAAGATCAAAGAGAAAACGTTGTAGTAGTTCGTTATGCCAATAAGGTCATCGGTCTTCAAGTAGATGAACTTTATGGTGAACATCAAACAGTTATCAAACCCCTAGGAGACATCTTCCAAAATGTAGAAGGTGTATCAGGAGGTTCGATTTTGGGTACGGGAGAAGTATCTTTGATATTTGATATTCCAAAACTCATAGAACATAGAGT
>Ga0105358_10000678_pt1 | contig 17410 bp, 16 predicted proteins | sample GOMGulsemesocosm_5_FD_83509 | JGI IMG/M metagenome (GOLD analysis project Ga0105358, IMG submission 83509) | Methane-oxidizing microbial communities from mesocosms in the Gulf of Mexico - GOM15C Gulf of Mexico | ecosystem: Environmental > Aquatic > Marine > Cold seeps | place: Gulf of Mexico... | reverse complement strand
ATTTGATACTTTAACTATTGCTGTTGTTTTTCCACTATTTGACGGTCCGGAGAAGGCCACTACTAATCTTTTTTTATTCATAAATTGGATTTTATCCAAATGATGGTTAAAGTATATTTATATCAATGATTTATTTTCTATTTTCCACTGATCTGTAAATTCAAATGCTAATTGACTATAACTACAATCATTACATTTAAGATTATCATCAGATTTAATATTTAAACTACTTCCAACAAAAATATTTTCACTTTTACATCTTGGACAAGTAACTTGTAATTCTTCATGATCATCAAACATCATTTATTATCCTTCTTTTAGTTTGAATAATAATAACTGATTTAATCTAAATTAATTAAAAATATCTCAATTTGAAATTAAATTAACATAACAAATAATATAAAAAGAGAAGAGGTTTAGAATTATCGTATAATAAAAATTTTATACAAATATATCATCCAAGGTGATATAAGCTCTAATTTGATAAAATACAAGTCTTATAAAAGTTTCAAAATCAAAAGGTTTAATAATAATGAGTGAGAACAAAGATTTTTTACGTACAATAGTTGATGAGGACTTAAAGTCTGGCAAATATAAAGAGGTTATTACTAGATTTCCTCCTGAGCCTAATGGCTTCCCACACATTGGACACGCTAAATCTATCTGTATAAATTTTGGTATTGCGCATGATTTCAATGGTCATTGTAATCTTAGAATGGATGATACAAATCCAACTAAGGAAGACACTAAATATGTTGAGGCTTTAAAAGATGCTGTACAGTGGCTTGGATTTAACTGGGGTGAAAATGTAAACTTCACATCTGATTATTTTCCTAAAATATATGATTACGCTGTTACCCTTATTAAAATGGGTAAGGCATACGTTGATAGTACAAATGAAGAAGAGATGCGTGAATATCGTGGAACTGTTACACAAGCAGGAAAACGAAGTGAATATGCTGATCGTACAATTGAAGAAAACTTAAACCTTTTTGAAAGAATGAAGAATGGTGAATTTAAAGATGGTGAACATGTATTAAGAGCTAAAATTGATATGAGTGCAGCAAATATGAAAATGAGAGATCCCCTTTTATATCGTATTAGACATGCTCATCATTTTAGAGCAGGAGATAAATGGTCTATTTATCCAATGTATGATTTTGCTCATTGTTTATCTGATTATATTGAAGGTGTTTCTCACTCTATTTGTACATTAGAGTTTGAAAACAACCGTGATATTTATAATTGGGTATTAGATACTCTTAAACTTGAATTACCACGTCCTTTTCAACATGAGTTTGCAAGACTTGGGATCAATTATACAGTTATGAGTAAAAGAAAACTTTTAGAATTAGTTGAAGGTAATCTAGTAAGTGGTTGGGATGATCCTCGTATGCCTACGATTGCTGGATATAAAAGAAGAGGTTATACAAAAGAGTCCATTTTAAACTTCTGTGATCAAATTGGAATTGCTAAAGCAAATTCAATGGTTGATGTAGCACAGCTAGAATTTTGTATTAAAGATGATTTAAATACAAAAGTACCTCGTGTTATGTGTGTACTTGACCCACTCAAAGTAACTATAGAAAATTATGAAGGTTCAGAAGAAATTGATGCACCATATTACCCATATGATGTACCAAAAGTTGCTTCAAGAAAGATTCCTTTTTCTAATGAATTATATATCGAAAGAGATGACTTCAATGAAAACCCTCCAAAAGGTTACTTTCGTTTAACACCTAAACAACCTGTACGTCTTAGACATGGGTTTATCATCACATGTGAAGAAGTTATTAAAGATGAGAATGGAAATATTACTGAAATAAAAGCACAGTATCATCCTGACTCAAAAAGTGGTTCAGATACTAGTGGTATTAAAGTAAAAAGTGCAATACAATGGGTAAGTGCAAAAGAAGCTAAAACAGTTGAAATAAGATTATATGATAGATTATACTCTTGCGAAGCTCCCGATGGACTAGATGATTTAAATACAGATTCCTTGAAAATTATTAAAAATGCTCTTCTTGAACCTGCTGTTATAAACGAAAAACCTGATGAAAGATTCCAGTTTGAAAGACAAGGGTATTTTTATGCTGATCCTATTGATTATACTGATGAAAAGCCTGTGTTTAATAAAATAGTAGGGCTAAAAGACTCTTGGGCTAAAAAAACAAAAGTAATTGAAACTACACCAAAAACTGAGACTAAAATACAAGCTAAAAAAGTACAGGTAGTAGGTTCAGAAGTAGCTATGAATAAAGAACAAAAAACACTATTTGATAAATATACTAGTAAATTTGGACTAAATGGTGAAGTAGCAAATATTCTAGCTCGTGATGAGAAACTTTCTGTATTTTATACAGAAACTTTAGTTGAATTAAATAGTCCTGTAAGTTTAGCAAATATTATAGTGACTGAAGTAGCAAGAGAATTAAAAGAAAAAGAAACAGAGGAAATTAAGTTTACTGCAAAACAAATAGCTCAACTTGTTAAAATGATTGATGATAAAATTATTTCAAGTAAAATTGCAAAACAAGTATTTGAAGAAATGGTAAAATCAGGGACTAACCCAACACAAATCGTTGAGAATAAAGGTCTTATTCAAATAAGTGACCCTAGCGTAATTTTACCTATCATTGATGAAATTATTGCAAAAAATTCAGATAATGTTGAGAAGTTCCGAGCCGGGAATACTAAACTATTAGGTTTCTTTGTAGGACAGGTATTAAAATCTACTGGTGGAAAAGCAAATCCACAAGTAGTAAATAAACTAGTAGCACAGAAACTAAACTAAAAATAAACAAAAAGACTCGTAGGAATATCAGCCTTTTTAGAACTTGGAGAAAATATGTACAAAACTTTATATTTATCAATACTATCAACTATACTTATGGGGTGTTCTTCAACTACTGCATTGAAGCATTTCAACAAAAATGAAATTGAAGTAAAAGCCATGCAATATACTAAAAAAGCAGATATACTTATAAATAATGAACAAAAAGTTCTTTTATGGGCAACTTATTTAAATAATATAGATATTGAAGAATTTGATTCAAAAGATGAAGTATTTATAACTTCTTTATATTTTGTTAATTCAGAAAGTCAAGATATAAATAAAAATGGATATTCATTTATTCTAAATAATCAAAAACCTAAGTCAATTGAAGAAATTTCAGCTGATAATAAAATGTACAAAGATATTTTATCTAAAAATACATGGGGAAAATACTATCTTATAAAGTTTAATGAACTTAAAAATATTGATAAATTAACGCTTAGTTTATCTGATACAAATGCTAATTCGGCAAAATTAACTTTTGAAAAATAGAAGATAAAGTAACTTTATTTTCTTTATTTAAATGATTATTATAAATATAATAATTTGTTAAAACTTTTCTACCATACTTTCTAGTTTCTGCATATGAAATTTGTTCCATACTCATAAATGGTTCAAATCTATTCTTTTCTTTAAATAGTCCACGGCTAAATTGTTTTCTTGTATATCCTGGACCTCCATTATATGCATATGCAATAAATAAAGGATTGTTATTAAATTGTTTAACTAGTGAATTAAGATGCTTACTTGCATATCTTAAATTTACTTCCGGTAAAAATTGTTCATAAATATTATATGGTTCTTTTAAATCTTTTGCTAGTTGTTTTGATAAAAATGGCATGATTTGCATTACGCCTTGTGCAGTTGCAAAAGAAACGGCTGAAGGAATAAATCTACTCTCTTGTCTTCCAATAGCATACATAAGCACTTGTCTATTAATATCATAATTTTTCATCACATCTCTAAAAGGTTTAATAAAATACTGCTTTTTATATCTATAATATCTCTCTAATACATAAGCATAATGAGGTAGAGTGGAAGATTCAGTAAAAAGATTTGTATATTTAGCAAGTTTTTCATTATCAAGATTTTTCTTTGTATCAGCTTCTACTTTTATCCATTCAAATTGATCTAAAGTATTATATGAAGTTGGTGTATTTGGGATTTTAATATCATAATAAATATTATCAACAGAGACCTCTAATAATTCTTTAGCATACAAAGAATATATATTATTATCCCAACTTTCAGATACTTTATATAAAAAAGATTTATTTTGTGTTAGTAAATAAATCCAAAAAAGAGTTTTGTCTTTATCTGATTGTAAATAAGCTTTATAATATGCATTTTTTAAATAGTTTAATGCAATCATCTCTTTTTTATGTTTAATAGCATTTAAAGATAAAGAAAAAAATGTTTGATGTGTAATCTTATTATTGTTTTTTACATTAAATAAAGACTTTTGAAGTTTTTCTAATTTAGCTCGGTGAATAACATAAGATATAAATCTATTAAATTTTTTATCTTTAGATAACTTATCAATAAAAGTATCAGGTATTGTATTATTTATAATATTTTTACGGAATTTCTTACCAGTACTGAAAAACAATCTATAAAATCTATCTACATTAGTATTTAGTAAATCACTAAAAGGATCTTCTGAAGACATTATTTTTAAATCATTAGCCAAAGTAGGGTAGTCTTTGATTTTTTCTATGGCAATTTTTAAATCGTCTTTTGACATTGTAGTTGCATCAAAAATACTTAATCCTAAAGAGATACATCTAGAGTTTTCTTTTAGTAACTCATTTGATTTTGCCCTATAACATTTCAAGTCTTCAGTAGGAATCTTAGAAAACAGCTTTTTAAAAGCTTTTTTAACTCTTCCTTTTTTTGATCTTGACATAGCATAAGCTGTTTGTGCTTCATTTTCACTAATATCATCTTGATTTAAATATTGAATAATAAAGAAATCTTTTGCATAAGATTTTGGTTTTTCATCAAGCCAATCGAGTGTGACTTTAAAGCCTTTGTCAGTAATATTAATAGCTTGATTATCTGCATTAAGAGTTAATACTAAAATGCAAGATAATGAAGCTACTAATTTCTTCAAAATATCCTACTAAAAGAATAAGTTTTTTAAGAAAATTTCTAAGAACATTAATCCAAATATTAATATAATTGGAGCTAAATCCATTCCCCCAAATACAGTAGGAATATATTTTCGAAGAAGTGCATAAGCTGGTTCTGTTAATCTATATAACATTTGGACAATAGGGTTATTTGGATCTGGTCGTACCCATGTAAGTAGTGCTGAAATTATTATAACCCATTTATATAAAGATATAATCGTTAAGACTACAGTAAGTACTGAAGTAGTGAAGGCATCTATCATTTTACAATTTCTCCTAAATAGTTTTTAATTAATGGATAAATATCTGAAATATCTGGTCCATTATTTTCACCTGTTAAAATATATCTTAATGGATTAGATAAAGACTTACCTTTTAATCCAGTTTTTTCTGTAATATACTTTTCTAATTCATCAAAATCATTATGATAAGGTGAATTTTTTAAACACTCTTTTAATTTACTAAACTCTTCTTCAAAACCTATACATGTAGCTTTTGATTCAAAGATAAGATTTATTTTACTCTTTAATTCTTTTAATGTACTAACTTCTTCTAAGTAAACTTTTCCAAGTTTACCTATATCTAAATCAGCGAAACCTAATAATTTAGATAATCTCATTTCATCCATTAACTCTAGATGCTTTTTATTAATAAATTTTAATTTATCTATATCAAATGTAGCAGCATCTTTTGAAATATCTTCAATTTTAAACCATTCAATCGCTTCTTCTAAGGTAAAGATTTCTTTTGGAGTTTCATTTCCTAAAAGAACAAGGTAGTTAGCAATAGCACTAGGTAAAAAGCCTTCATCAATAAGTGATTCCACAGAACTTTTTACATTTAAAATATTTGATAAATGTACATATTTAATTTTTTTTGTATAAGCTAAAGCGTTTCTTATATGTATTTGTTGGGCAGTATTTGATAAATAATCTTCACTTCTAATTACAAGTGAAATATCCATTAACATATCATCAATAGCACATGCATAATCATATGTTGGTGTCTTATCATGTTTTAAAATAATAAAAGAATCAATTTCATCAGCACTAATATCAAAATCACCTTTTAAAATATCAGTAAATTTAATATTTTCATCTGCTTTTGTAATTCTAACTGTAAAAGGTGCATTTACTTCTAGAATAGCTTCATCAGATAATGTTTCACAAAATCCATCATAGACAAATGGTATGTTCTTTATTTTTGCTTCATCTTTTAATTCTTCAAGTTTTGCATCACCACAAAAACAAGAAAATGCTTTTTTTTGTGTTAAAAGTTGCATAGCCATTTTTTGATGATATTTTAAAGAATCACTTTGATGTACTGCTCTTGAATAATCAATTGAGAATAGACTTAAGATTTCTAAAATCTCTTTATCTTTTCCATCTATATTCCTTTCTTTATCTATATCTTCGATTCTTATTACTAGATCTTCATTTAACTGTTTTGATACAATATAATTAAATATCGCAACTCTTAACTGCCCAATGTGCATATCTCCCGCAGGACTTGGTGCAAATCTTAACAAATTATTTCCTTACTATTGCAAATGTTAAATTATTAATCTCATTATGAGATTTTATAAATTTATTTAAATCTTCTAATTTTAAATCTTGAATTAACTCTAGCTCTCTTTTAGGATAATCTTGATCTAATCCTCTATAATATAAAGTAAAATCCTTGTTTAGTCTTTGTGATAAAACTTCATTTCTTAAAGGTTCACTACCAGTTAAAAAGTTTTTAGCAGCTTTTAACTCAATTGCAGTAACACCTTTTTTAACAAAATCTTGAATAATTTCTTTAACTAAAGCTTGTGCTTCTTTTGCAGTTTCATTTTTTGTTTGTAAATAACCACTAAAAAAAGTATGAGACTTATTTATAGAAACAGAACCATATGCACTATATGCTAGACCTCGTTTAACTCTTATTTCTTCCATTAGTCTTGAACCAAAACCTGAACCACCTAAAATAAATGAAGCAACTTTTGCTATATATCTATTTTTATCGCCAGCTGTAACTTTATAAGAACTACCAAAGTAAATATAAGCTTGTTCTGTTTCTTTAATTAACGTCTTTTCTTCATCTTTTGATACAAAAATTATCTCTTCTAATTCTCTTTTGACACCTGGTTTTAAAACTCCAATAAGAGGTGTAATTAACTTTTTAAACTCTTTGTAATTAATATCTCCACCAGCTACAATAATTAAATTATTTAGATTAACTGTATCATTAATAAAGGTCTTTATATCTTTAAGAGTAATTTCTTTTATTGATTCTAAGCTACCTAAACTAGGGTTTTCTAAAGCTGTACCTTTGAAAAGGTTAGCTTTTAATAAATTCTTTGCAGTATAATCAAAATCATTCTCTTTTCTTTTTAATTCACCTATTTTTAATGTTTTTAATTTATCTAAAGTATCTTGATTATAATTAGGTGATTTAATTAATTGAGATAATAACTCAATTGATTTATCTGATACATCTTTTAAATTTGATAATTCAATTACAAAAGTTTCAAAACCATTTGATGTATGTAAAGAAATAGCATTTTCTTCTAATTTTTGTGCAAATTTTGTAGAACCTAATTCTTTAGTACCTTCATTTAATAATTCAGAAGATAAACTAGCTAGTCCACTTTTATCTTTATCTTGAATGTAACCAGAGTTTTGAAAAACTAATTGTAAATTCAAAATTGGTAAACTCTTTTGTTTTTCAAAAACTACTGGAACTTTAATCCCATTTATCTCTATATGCTTTATGTCAGCACTCATTAAACTTCCTTGTAAAATTACTAATGCAAATAAATATTTTTTTAATCTTTTAATCAAAGGATTAATACCTTTCAAGTATCTCATAAGCTGTATTTCTCTTTGCTGGTTTTTCACCAATATCTCTAATTAGCCTAATCATCTCTTCTTGATTCATTCTATTTGAAGCACCTGCTGCTTTAACTACATTTTCTTCCATCATTGTACTACCTAAATCATTTGCTCCAAAATTTAAAGCTAATTGACCGATATAAGATCCTTGTGTAACCCAAGAACTTTGCATATTCATAAAATTATCTAAATAAAGCCTTGAAACTGCAAGTAATCTTAAATATCTGTTTGAAGATTGAGGTTTAATATCAGGTATTTCTTTTAATAAAGTTGTATTAGCACCTTGAAAAGACCACATAATAAAAGCTCTAAATCCACCAGACCTGTCTTGTAAATCTCTTAATAGTTCCCAATGCTCAATAATTTCTTCATCAGTTTCTACTGTTCCAAACATCATAGTAGCAGTAGTTTTCATACCAATTGAGTGGGCTAGTTCATGAACTTCAATCCAATCTTTACTATCCATTTTATTAGGTGCTATTATATCTCGTACTCTATCACTTAAGATTTCAGCTCCAGCTCCTGGAATTGAACTTAAACCTTTTACTTGAAGTCTTTTTAATACTTCTAATATTGTAATTTTTGATACTTTTGCAATATATTTTATTTCAATTGCAGAAAAACCATGAATTGTAATCTGAGGATATTTACTATGAATATGTTCAACTAATTCTTCATAATAATCAATTTTTAGTTTTGGATGAACTCCACCTTGAAAAAGAATTTGAGTTCCACCAATTTCTAATAATTCATCAATTTTTGAATCAATCTCGTCAAATTTTAATACATAAGAATCATCATCACGTCCGTGTCTAAAAAAAGCACAAAACTTACAATCTACCCAACAAACATTTGTATAATTAATATTTCTATCAACAATAAATGATGTTGTTTTATCAGGATGTAACTCAAGTTTTCTTTTACTTGCTAATTCACCTAATTCTAATAATGATGCATTTTCAATTAAATCTAATGCTTCTGCATTTGTTATTCTTCTATTTAATAAATCCATTTTTTTAACCATTAGAAATTACTCCCTAATGAGAATTCGAATGTTGATGTTTCATCTTCAGGTTTAGCATCTAGAGCTTTTGCAAAAATTAGTTGTAATGGCCCTAATGGAGATATCCACTCTAATACTGCACCAGTACTTGATCTTTGGATATCACTAAAGTTATCTTCACCAATCATTCCATAATCATAGAATAATGCCCATCTCATTTTTGCATTAGGAATTAAAGGAAAACTCATTTCAACAGAGTTTGCCCATGATCTCTTATATGGTTCAGTAACATATCCATCAGTATTTGTAGGGAATGCATATGATGAATACCCTCTTAAACTTTTTACTCCTCCTAGATATAAAGAATCTCCTTGGTTGATTTGTCCATTATCAATTAATGCACTTACTTTAGATCTAAATCTAAAAATCCAATCTAATTCAGCATAATCATTTAAACTATTAAAATACTTAAAGTAAGAAGTAGATTTTAAGTACTTAGAATCTCCACCAAGACCAGCATATTCTAATGAAGTACCAGCTTTAATACCTTCTCTAGGTAACTGATAATTATCTGTATTATCAAAGTTTATATATGGAACTATTGAACTTGATATATATTCTTCATCTTGAAATCGACTAACTGCAGGTATAAAGTTGGCGCTTGTTGAATCAATATAGTCGTCATCATATGTATATTCTTCTTTAATAAAATCAAGCTTATATCTTAATCCACCTCGTAAATTTCTAGCAATCTCTCGTCCAACACCAACAGAAAAACCTTTTGTATTTTTATCTAAGTCATATACAGTTCTACTAATTTCACTATCAGTATTATGAGCTTCTATGTCTCCACTAAACTTACCATCATTAATTGCTGGATTACTTAAATTTATAGAGAAGGCACTTTTATTAGCAGATAAGTCAGCACTTACTCCAACTCCTAAGCCTGAACCAAAGATATTTGAATCTTTTACAGAACCGCTAACCATTAATTTATCATAAGAACCATATCCACCACCAAGAGTTAATGCACCAGTTGCTGCTTCAACTACTTCAACTATAATGTCAATTTTTTCTTCTGAAACTCTTTTTTGCTCTACTTTAACTTTTTCAAAGAATTTTGATCTACCTAATTTTGATCTTGTATATGTATAATCTGTTTCATTGTATAAATCTCCAGGAGAAAGAGCAACATCCCTTCTAATAACTCTGTCTAGAGTTCTTGAATTACCTGAAATCTTCACATCATTTATATAAACTTTTTTACCAGGTATTACATTATATACGATATCAACTTTTGAGTTTTTCGTATCTTTTTGTACATCAAACTTAACTTGAGTATAAGCATAACCTTTGTTGGCAACCTGTGTTTTTATATAAGCTTGATCACGTCTAAGTTTTTTAATATTAAATGTATTTCCAATAATTAAATCTAATTCTGGATAAATGTCTTTTGCATCAACAATTGAAGAATCAACATAAATTTTAATATCATTTGTAGTATATTTTCTACCTTCTTTAATAAAAAAGTCTAAATTAGCTTGATTTGAGGCAAAATCTATATTTAAAAAAGGTTCTTTAACTTGTGCATCAAGATATCCTTTTTCTAAATATAATTCATTTATTCTTCTTGCATCATATTTTAATTGGTCAATTTTAACTTCGCCATCATTTTGACCAAACCACCATGAAACAACTTCTTCTTCTTTATTTGCTGTTACATTATCAAAATCATCTTGGTCTAAATCTTTAGCTCCATAATAATTTGCTTTTTTAATGATGATTTCATCACCCTTATTTACATTAAATGTAACTTTTAAAGAGTGCTCATTTATTTTTTCAATTTCAGTTTCTACAACAGAGTTAATATATCCATCATTTTCTAGAAGATCTAATAATACTTTTTTAGCATCTTTAACTCTTTTTTCTGTATACATTGAACCTTTTTTAAGTTTAATTATTGTCTTTAATGATTCAATATCATCTGCTCTAGATTTATAACCTTGAATGTCAACATTAGCAATTGAAGGCTTTTCTTTAAAGTTTAATTGTAGTTTTCCGTTATCATTAATAACAACTATATCATCAAAATAACCAAATTTATAAAATTCTTTTATTGCGTTATTTATTTTATGGTCATTAAATTCATCACCGACTTTCATACCAAGTGTTTCATCAACTATTTTTTGAGATATCTTATTTAAATTATTATATTCTATAGATTGTATTGTATCTGAGTATAGCACTGTTGCACAGGCTAGAGAAAATAGGATTACTTTATTTTTCACGACTTTCCTTAATTTCATAATTAGGCATTAATATAGCTAAATTCACTTTATATAAATATTAAGATATAATCTCAAAATTAATTTATAAAAAGGTGTTATCTTGAATATAGGAATAGTTGGTTTAGGACTAATGGGTGGTTCTTTAGCAAAAGCAGTTAAAAAATACGGTATTGCAAAAAAAGTGTATGGTTATGCAAGAAGTGAAAAATCTAAAAAAGAAATTCAAGAACTAAATTTAGTAGATGAATTAGTTGATATACAAACACTCAAAAACAGCTGTGATTTAATTGTTTTAGCAATTCCTGTTGATAATATCATATCATTTTTACCAAACCTTTTAGATATAGATAAAAATACAACTATTATGGATATAGGCTCTACAAAAGAGTTTATTGTAAAAAATATACCATCACAAATAAAAGAAAATTTTGTTGCAGCTCATCCTATGTGTGGTTCTGAAAAATTTGGCCCAAAAGCATCTATTGATAATTTATATGAGGGGAAAACAGCTGTCTTATGTGATCTAGAAAATAATACGGAACTCCATAAGAACAGAGCAATAAAAGTATTTCAAGATATTGGAATGAGACTTGTTTTTATGGATTCACACAATCATGATGTTCATGCTTGTTATATGTCTCACCTTCCTCATGCCATTTCATACTCATTAGCAAATACTGTAATGAATCATGAAGATCCTAAATCTATTATTGCTTTAGCAGCAGGTGGATTTACAGATATGAGTAGAATTGCAAAATCAAGTCCTAATATGTGGACTGACATTTTTAAACAAAATAGAGAAAATTTATTGGACTCAATTGATTTATTTGAAGAACATATGAAAAAAGTAAGATCTATGGTTGAAAAAGAAGAGTATGAAAAATTGGAAGAATGGATGAAGAAAGCAAATACTTTACATGAGATACTATAAAATTAATTCAATTTACTGAGTTAATTGCTTCTTGAACTTTTAAAGCTTGATAATGTTCATAGATATCATGACATCTAATAATAGAAGCACCTCTATTCACAGCTTCTAAATGAATTGCTAATGTTCCAGGCAGTCTATCTCTTATTTCACATGGAGTAATCATATCAATTATGGACTTTCTACTAGCACCAATCAATAATTCACACCCAAAATGTTTAAAATGTTCTAAATTATTTAAAAGTAATAAGTTATGATCTAAATTCTTTCCAAAACCAATACCCACATCTAAAGTAATATCTTTAATTCCAAAACTATTAGCTTTTTCAATTTGTTTTTTAAAATATTCATTTACATCTAAAATTACATTTTCATATTCTGGTTTTTCTTGCATATTACTAGGTTTGTTTTGCATATGCATAATTATAACTTTTGCATTATACTTAGCACTTATTTTACAAACTTCATCATTTTCTAAACCTGTAATATCATTTACAATTTTGAAACCTTTATTTAAAACGTAATCAATAACTAAAGGAGAATAAGAATCAATAGAAAAATCTACTTTTTCAAAGTATCTTTCTTTATAAATAATATCAACAATATTTTTTAATCGTTCTAACTCTACTATTTCATTAACTGCAATACTACCTGGTCTACTTGAAATTGCACCAATATCAATAATATTAGCACCATTTTCGATCATATTTTCTATCTTACAAGCTGCTTCTTTACTAGAAAATCTACTATCTGTAAAAAATGAATCTTCATTAGCATTTAAAACACCCATAATCTTAGTTTTATAACTAGTCTCTTTTATATAATCTTTTAAGCTTTTTGCTAAAGCTTTTAAACCAAAGGGTTGCGCTAATTCTTTTCTACTTAATACTTCAAAATGTTTTGTTGAACCAATTAATATAGCATCAACATATTTATTCTTTGTAATTATTACTCTATTAGGAATTGCTAAATCTGCACCAATAGATAAAGCATCTTGTTTCAAAATATTTGCAGCACTAACATGTAAATCTTTTATATATAATGTATGTAGTTTAGATTTTTTTGAAAGTATCGAAATTCCACTAGTATCACAATCTAGTTTAGAATAGAACTCTTTTGCATTATTTATTGATATTTTATAAGTTTGCATATATTAAACCTTTGTGTTTAGCTTTTTGATTCCCTAAAGATAAAAGTAGGGTTGTTAAAATATTTACTGGTCTTGAATTTAATTCTAAAAGCTTTGAAGATTGAGAAAATAAATCTAACTGTTTAGAAGATAGCTTCATATTCTGTTTATTAGCTTTTAATAAAATAGATTCAATTATTTTTTTAGCCTCATTTTTTGATATTTTTTGATTTTCTTTTAAAAATATATAGATATCTTTTAAATCTAACTTTATAATATTTAATGAAATTTCATTTTTTAAAGATGAAGTTTTCATATATTTATAGGGAATACGTGAATATATAGTCGGAAGAATCGAGGATTTTGAGTTTGTAAGAATAATAAATACTACATTTTTTGGTGGTTCTTCTAAAACTTTAAGTAAAGAATTTTGAGCCTCTTTTCTAAAAGTAGTTCCACATAAAAAAATATATTTATTTTCATTTGAAGCAATATAGGCTTCTTTTATTGCTTGAGTTGCATGAATAAGTAAAAATTCATCTTTTTCTTCATTTTTAATTATTCTAATACTATGTGTTGAATAAAAGGGTAATAAATCATTTAATGTTTGATCTATATCATTAACTATTAAAATAGTTGATCTATCAATTTTATTATTCATCATTTTAGTTTTCTACATTGATTTCTGCAAAAAGAGCAGAGCTAACAGTTTTGTTGTATAATCTAAACATTTGTAATAATTTCATATCTAAAGCTTCATCATTTGATCTTAAATTAAAAGCATCCTGCATTTCTTCATCAAAAAGCCACAAAAAAGAGTTTTTAGAAACTTTAGGTATTACTGCACGTACATCTTGACTTTTTCCAATATACCAAAAACAATATCCATTAGGGAAGGATATATTTAACATGTCTTTTATATATGAAATATCATCATCAGATTTTATATTATCCATATATTTATAAAATGATTTAAAATCATAAAAAGGTAAAAATGGTCTATTTAATTTAGGTGAATTAATATTTGTTAATACATATTCTAAAAACCATTCTCTATCTTTATCTGTTAGAACAATAACAGAAGCACCTTTTTCTAATAAATTTACAATATTTTTAGAAACTAAAGGTGTCCATTCATATTTTTTTTCTTCTAACCAAGGAGAGATTAGTCTATCTTCTCTTATCGTATCAACTGTCCAGTTTAAAAATTCTTGCACGTTTATTTATCCAGGTTATAAGCTTCGTGTAATGATCTTACAGCTAATTCAGCATATTTTTCTTCAATAATCATTGAAATCTTAATTTCTGAAGTAGAAATAATTCTTATATTTATATTCTCTTTTGCCATTGAAGAAAAAGCTTTTGAAGCAACACCAGTATGTGATTTCATACCAACACCAACAATTGATACCTTACAAATTGCTTCGTTATAATCAATTTTTTTAGAATCTTTTTCAAATCTGGACATAACTTCTTTACATGAATCAAAATCATCTGTTGGAATTGTAAAGTCTAAATCAGTTTTTCCATCAACACCAACAGTTTGTACAATCATATCAACATTAATATCAGCATCAGCTAGTGATGTAAAAATTGAAGCAGCAATACCTGGCTGATCAGTTACACTATACATTCCAACTCTAATTTGATTTTTATCTAATGCAATTCCACTTACAACTGGTTTTTCCATAATGTTCTCTTCCTTTGTTATTAACGTACCTTCAACTTCAGGAGTGAAGCTAGATCTTGATACTAAATTTACATTTAATTTTTTTGCCATTTCTACAGATCTGTTTTGTAAAACTTTTGCACCCAAAGAGGCTAGTTCCAACATTTCATCATAAGAAATACTTTTTAATTTTTTTGCTTTTGGTTCAATTCGAGGATCTGTTGTATAAATACCATCAACATCAGTATATATCTCACAGATATCAGCTTTAATAGCTCCGGCAATTGCAACAGCTGTTAAATCACTTCCACCACGACCAAGTGTTGATACTCTATTTGTATCAATTGTAACACCTTGGAAACCAGCTACTATAATTGTCTTACCTTCAGATATAGTTTTCTTTAAATTAGTAGTATCAATATCCTCAATCCTAGCTTTTGTATGTGCATTATCAGTAATAATACCAGCTTCTCTACCACTCATTGAAGTAGCCTTATATCCTTGTTCATTTAAAGCAATAGATAGTAAAGCAGATGTAACTCTCTCCCCTGAACTTAATAAGGTATCCATTTCACGAGCGCTAGGCTGCTTTGAAAAACTTTCAGCATATTCAATTAATTTATTTGTTTCACCACTCATTGCAGAAACAACTGCAATTACCTCATGGCCTTCATTTTTTATTTTTTTTATTATATTTGCTACGTTTTGGATTCTCTCAAGTGTACCTACACTCGTACCACCAAATTTTAATACTTTTAACATTTAATCATTATTCCTTTTTAAATATAACCTTCAGTTTTAAAATATTTTAGAACTTGTTTATAAACTGTTCTTTTGAAGAAAGTTATATAATCATAAATATTTTTTGTTGGTACAAATTTATATTCACTGAATTCTGGTATTTCAGTTTCAATATTTATTTTTGCACCTTTTTTTAATTTTACTAAATAATATTTTTGTATTTGACCATCATAAGGTTGCATTTTTTTTGCAATTGCAGGAGGGAAGTCATAAGAAACCCATTGTGGGTATTCTGCAATAATCTCAATGTCTCTTGTTCCTATCTCTTCTTCAAGCTCTCTATATAATGCTTCTTGTGCATTTTCACCTTCGTCAATTCCACCTTGTGGGAATTGCCATGCATTATCTACATCTGTTCGTGAAGCAATAAATATTTCACATGTATGTGGGTATTTTGCTGATAGTACAATTGCTGCTACATTTGGTCTATAATTTTTAGTATTATCTTTTGTGATTTCATTTTTATCAATCATAAATATATTTTCCCTTATAATTAGCCAAATATTTTACAGAAATTAGGATTAAAAATTGCTTTTATATATACATATACCTTTTTGCGATAGTAAATGTTTTTACTGCGCATTTAATTCATATACTGATAAGTTTCATTTGAAACAAGAGTATATGAAAGCTTTAAAAAAACAATTAAAAAATGAATTAGTTAATTATGTTAAAAAACATAATAAAGAAATAGAAACAGTGTTTATAGGAGGAGGAACTCCTTCATGTGTTAATTATGATGAGTATAAAGAAATATTTGAAATGATAAAACCATATCTGATAGAAAATGCAGAAATTACAACTGAAGCCAATCCAAATTCTGCATCATATGAGTGGCTAGAAAACATGTATAATTACGGAGTTACAAGAGTAAGCTTTGGAGTACAGAGTTTTAACAATGATAAGCTAAAGTTCCTAGGACGTTCGCATAAGAGTAAAAGTGCAATAAATGCTATACAAAATGCAAATAGTATAGGTTTTAATGGTATTAATTGCGATATAATATATGGAGTACAAGGTGATACTTTAGAGAGTATGAAAGCAGATTTTGAGCAAGCTTTTGCTCTTCCTATTACTCATTTGAGTGCTTATTCTTTAACTATTGAAGAAGGTACAAAATTCTTTGATAGAGCATCTGTAAAAATAGATGATGAAGATTTATCTTATGAAATATTTGACCATATAAAAGAACATGGATTTAAACAATATGAAATCTCAAACTTTGCAAGAGAAAAAAAATATGAATCAAAACATAACTATGGATATTGGGAACATAAAGAATATTTAGGAATTGGTGCAGGAGCTGTTGGATATGTAGAAGGGAAGAGATATTATCCTTCCAAAAGTATTGAAAAATACATAAAAAATCCTTTTGAAATGGACTATGAACCAATAGATTTTGAAGATATTAAAACAGAGAAAATATTACTTGGTTTTAGATGTTCTAATGGTGTTGAATTATCATTATTTACACAAAAAGAACTAGAAAAAATTAATGATTTAATAGAAAATGATAAAGTTTTAGTAAAAGATGAAAGAATTTATAATAAAAACTTTTTATTATCAGACGAATTAGCTTTATATATATTAGACTAAACAACAATTAAAAAAGGTTTATAGATAAAATGACAATAAAAGATACGATTAGAAAATTTACAAAAGATTTAAAATTTGTAACACATATACCAGCTAAAGAAGTTGAAATGTTAATGATGCATTTATTAGATAAAAATACTATATGGCTGCAT
>Ga0105358_10000677_pt1 | contig 17414 bp, 19 predicted proteins | sample GOMGulsemesocosm_5_FD_83509 | JGI IMG/M metagenome (GOLD analysis project Ga0105358, IMG submission 83509) | Methane-oxidizing microbial communities from mesocosms in the Gulf of Mexico - GOM15C Gulf of Mexico | ecosystem: Environmental > Aquatic > Marine > Cold seeps | place: Gulf of Mexico... | reverse complement strand
GCCAAGCGGACAACTCCCTTACGCACCCCAGCGGTCATCAATGGGGCCCTTGGAGTATCACGCCACGTACCTTAGAGCCGAGCAAGCTGGCATTAATCTGCATGCGCTAAGCTGCCCCCCTTTCTATTAGTACTTAAAATCAATAAAATCACAGATATACAAATTTGCAATTTACCCGCCCATTGCGCTAAAACTAAGTAGATAAGCTACAGCTGCTGGAGTTTTAATCTCGCTAAAGCCCGCTCTATGGACTTTGAAAGTTTTGCTAAACAGGAGTAAACATGGCCTTTGATTATGGCTCGATCGACCTCGGATTAAAAAACCCCTTCAAGAAAGAGGGCCTCATAACGGCCTTGAGAGGTGGCGTACAGACAGCTCTAGGTTTGTATTTGTTGATTTCTGCCGCCGCCGTGGTCAAACAAGACGCGGGGACGGGTTGGATTTTAGTGATCTTCGGGGTGTATATGTTAGCCCGCGGACTGCAAACCTTGGGAAGCGGCATCTACGCCACGATGCGTTATTTTGTTGGTCGCAACCACCCAACATCCCTCGCCAAGAACCACAGCCGCTCCGAAGCCAGCACCTCTGCGGAAGAAGCCTCCTACGTCGCCTACAAAGGGCAGGATCTAGAAGAGATGTTAGTAGGACGTAAGAATGCAACTTTCAAGGAGCCTCAAGGTTTCTTGGCGCGCCTGATTCATAGCTTCCTACCTAAATTATTATTTATGCCTTACCCAATCCGCAATATGTCACAGCGGCTATTTGGGGCTTGGGTAAAAACAGTTGTTGCTCTCGTTGCCTACGGCTTTGTCGCCTTTGTCTCTCTCGCCGGCTTTGCGGGCGACGAGGGAGAGTTGATATTTCCGATCTACTCTATCTTATTAATGGCTTATTTATTACTGGTATGGCGAGAAGCCGGACGCGCCATCAACCGCGACGCCGAACGCAGCATCGAGAGCCTAGGGACTCGAGACCTGGTGCGAGTCAGCGTATTTTCATTGGTAGCACCGGTACTCATTGGCTTGGGTATCTCCACGCTTTTAAGTAAAAGCTCCCTATCTAAACTTGATATTGAAAACTGGATTGCGGCCATCCCCAGCCTTAATACACCGCTGTACCTAATAGCCGTAATCATTATCGCCGGCCTAGCGACCAGCCTCTTATTGTTTATGCTAAACAAACGCTTGGCCCACGCCGACCCAGTCGCCGAAGTATCTGAGTTACGAGAGAACTGGCAGGAGTCTGTGCATCCAGATGAAATTTTCATTAATCTAGATAATTTGGTGATGGCCAATCGACGTTACAAAGAAGTGCCCAATCGCGTCTACAAAGAGCTAGTCCCCAAATTAAACGAGCAGGTCGAAGGCAAAGGTGGCTTTGCCGGTGAGATGATTCAAGAAGTACAGCCCAAAGTAAAACCTATGGAGCTTGGCGAAAAATTTAGCGCAGCTCGTCTCGCGGCCCTCATTAGCGGCAATCTGCTCTTTATCGTCGCCATGCTCCTAACTTTGGCATTGGCCTATGCCGCCGTCGATATTTACGCCTTTGTGAAATCCCTTGGTGAGGTTTCACTCAAAAGCATCATCAGTGGTGAACACTTCAGCGACTTTGCTAGTTTGTGCATGTCGGCCCTGCACCTGTTCTTAATGGGGTTTATCCTCCGTTCGTTTGGTAACCTACTGAGCAATGCCGCCCATGTGTATTTCGCTGAAATACAATTTGAATCGCTGCTGGTGTACTTTAAATGTGAAGGCACCTTTACCGAGTCGAAGATATCCACCGGTACCGGTATCCACGACAGTACCCGCTCTGAGAATACCTTAGTCAGGTGCAGTATTACCCCTTGGGTCATCGTTTCCAAGATAATATCAACAACCTTTGCCGCCACCGGTATTCGTAATCTTGAGCACCCACGCCACATACTGCAGATGAGCAAATCAGAGAGTGATTTACACTCTATTAGAAACGACGTCATTGGATTTTTGAAAGATCGAGAGTCCATCGCCTCCATCACCAGTGAGCGAGACCTTGGCAATGCATCACAGATCCACCAGCTGAACCAACAAACTCGAGCCATCCCAAACCAGCAAACTCTGGGACGCGACGAAGAGGCTGCGGGCTACATCGCCCAAGAAGAAGATCTCAAGGAAAAACCAGACCCCACAAGCCAGCCCTAATTTGGTTCAGAACGCCAATCCTCTCCGGAATTGGCGTTCTGATTTCGGCTTATTCGAAGCCTTTGTGCGAATAGTTCGTGGAAAGGCTGCTTTTCTCGAAAAACTTCCTAAATTAAGGCTGCAGACAGTAGTATTATGTTGACTTCAAATTTTTTGCCGCTAGAATTCCGTGCAGCTAGAAAGAATGTCATTTGTTTTACTGTTTATTCGTTGATCTTACTTATTTCCACGTCCTGCAGTTTCTAAGTTACGGCCTTTTTTTTCGGCTATCACCCTCACTTTGAGGGGCACATTTACACTAAAAATTTCAGGATATTACTATGTCTAATACAGTAAGCGGTACCGTTAAGTGGTTCAACGAATCTAAAGGCTTCGGCTTCATCGAGCAAGAGTCTGGCCCAGACGTTTTTGCACACTTCAGCGCTATCACTGGTTCTGGCTTTAAGACTTTGACCGAAGGTCAGCGCGTTGAGTTCACCGTAACTCAAGGCCAGAAAGGTCCTCAAGCTGAGAACATCGTAGCTGTATAAGCTATTTTATAGTTTGGCTTTAGCCAAGCTATAAATTGAGTCCCAGCGCTTATGCTGGGATCGGAAAAAAGGGCAAACCTGCTGAGGTTGGCCTTTTTTTTTGCCTGTAGAATACTAAGATTATTATTCAACGAGCGGCAACGACAAGGCACCAATATCTATGAGTATATTCCTGATTGTCGTATTCACCTCCCTAGCGGCGGGGCTCGCCATGCCTATCGGAGCCTATTTAGCCAGTATCGAGCGCATTGGTACCCAGTGGCTGCAAACAGAACTAAGGCACTCTATTATCGCCTTTGGTGGCGGCACCCTGTTGGCCGCCGTATGCTTTATTCTAGTCCCAGAAAGCCTCACCAAACTCAATCCCGTAAGCGCCAGCATCAGCTTTGTACTCGGCGGAGCAGCCTTTATGCTGCTCGATTGGCAGCTCAGCTTAAAAAAGACACCGGCCAGCCAACTCGCAGCCATGCTGGCAGACTTTATCCCCGAATCCATTGCCTTGGGCGCCGCCTTCGCCACGGGTCATAGCAGCGCGATATTACTAGCAGCCCTGATGGGGCTTCAGAATTTGCCCGAAGGGTTTAATGCCTACCACGAGCTCAATCAGAGCGATAAATTCAGCCGTAAGAAAATCTTACTAAGCTTTTGCGTAATGGCATTGCTTGGCCCCCTATGCGGTATCTTCGGCTTTCTGTGGCTTTCCCAACAGCCCGAAATTGTCGGCATCATTATGTTATTTGCCTCCGGTGGCATTCTGTACTCAGTTTTTCAAGATATCGCGCCACAAGCAAAGCTGATAAACCACTGGGCTCCGCCAATGGGCTCAGTCCTTGGTTTTGTCTTCGGCCTGCTTGGGTTTATGCTCACCAATGGCCATTAATATTCAACAGCCACCGGCCAAGCCCGTACGTGCCATATTGTGGATGGCCGGTGCAGTCACCTCATTTTGCTTGATGGCGGTCGGTGCACGTGAACTCAGTGAAGGACTCTCGATTTTCCAAGCTTTATTTTTTCGCAGCGTTATTGGCTTGGTATTTATCAGCTCCGTACTCGTCCTCAGTGGCAAGGCGCAACTAATGCGTAGCACGCAAATAAAACTTCACAGCTTTCGACATATCGTTCATTTTATCGCTCAATACGGTTGGTTCTTAGGCATAGGGCTTTTACCATTAGCCGAGGTCTTTGCTTTAGAATTTACCGTACCTTTATGGACAGCCGTCATCGCCAGTGTTTTTTTAGGGGAGAAATTTACCGTGCGGAAATTGGCCGCCATCGCTTTAGGTATTGGCGGCGTTATCATTATCGTTCAGCCCGGCCGTAATATTATCGATCCAGCAGCCTTAGTCGTTTTAGGAGCCGCGGTCTGCTTTGCTATCGCCTATGTTTGCACCAAAACCCTGACACAGACCGATCACCCCAGCACCATCATTTTTTATATGTGTTTAATGCAGTTACCGATTGGCTTGGCTTTTTCTCTAACAGATTGGCGCTGGCCAGATGCCGATCAATGGCTATGGATTAGTATTCTAGGCATCACGGCGCTATCGGCGCATTTTTGTAGTGCAAAAGCCATGCTGCACACCGAGATTAGCACGATCATTACCTTGGATTTTTTGCGCTTGCCCATGATCGCGGTTATTGGCCTGATGTTTTATCAGGAGCCCTTAGCGCCTGCTGTGTGGTTTGGCGGCGCATTAATGGTGCTCGCGAATATTGTCAACTTAGGGAAGCCGGCGCGTTCACCGAACTAAGCGTTCAAATTCCATTACCCTAATACAACTTCAGAAATATCGTAACAGTGCTTACTTCAATTCATGCAAAAAATTCCCATGCTTTAAATAATGGAGCACCTGAGATATCACGGCATCGTTTTTCATCATAAAAGGGTGAGTGACAGGCAGAAGAAGGTGGTCATTCATGCCATCTAGCTTGGTGCTTTCAATTGAAACTTTACCGTCATCAACGCCTGGAATCATGCTTGATAAAATCCAATTGATACTCCTACCTCCAGCAATAATACCCACATTGAAATTCGCCGCACCAAGCGTGTTAGGCACACTTAAACTTCCTGTCCCGAGCTGAAGCCCTGCATCACCATTAAGAAAATGAAAGCCAGGAACTTCTGCCAAGGTATCAACGACTTCACTCCCACCATTAGGTGGCCCAAGCATCACCACGTATTTTAAGTTTGAAATACTGTGCTGAGAAAGATACTGCCGAACTAAAATTCCGCCTAAGGAGTGAGTTACGAAATTAATATCAGCACTCGGTTTACAGCTTTTCAATGCGGCTGGTATGGCTTCGTTTGCCAGCACCTCAATTGAGTTATCCCTAGACGGGTAATTAAAATTAACAACTTCATAACCTGCGTTCCCTAACTTAACTTCCAGCGCTTCCATAGAGCTTTCTGTTCGCGCCAAGCCATGGAGTAAAATCACACAAGACGCGCTAGCCTGGAAACTGAAAAGAAAAATGCAAATCCCTATGATAGTTTTCATCTGACGCCATATCTCCTTCGAATAACTTTAAATCTATTTCTTGAGTTCAACTCAAGTCCACGCCTTAAACTTACGTCTTATACCCACGCTTTATACGTAGGCGACAAAGTAGCCCATCTAGGCCTAGAAATAAACGACGGGGGCTCGTTGTTAGCATTATTTTGAGAAGTACTAAAAAACAACACTTAAGGTATCACCTGATAAATAACAGCCAGAAGACCAGCGGTAACACTGATGTGAAATCACAAATCACGGCTGTATCGGTCGACCATATCCTCCTGACTTTCAGACGGCTCCGAAATAGACAGTTGGTCATTAATCATAGCGCCCATAGTTGGCAGGCTAGTTCGAACTACTTGAGCTTCAGCTGACCACAGCTGTGATCGCATCAAAGCTTTGGCACAGTGTAGAAAAACTTCTTTGACATCAAGTTCAATGCAAGACTTTGGGGTGTTACGTTCTTCCGGAAACAGTTCAAGATGCTTCGTGTCGATAGAGATTTTTGCCTCGGCGTTAACTCTCAGAGTTTCATCAATACCCGGGATTAAAAACAGGCAGCCAACACGCCCCGTCTCTAAAATATTACCAAGGCTATCGAGGCGGTTATTGCCCTTGGCGTCGGGAATAATAATCGTATTGTCGTTCAGAACTTTTATAAAACCACGAGATCCACCCCGCGGGGAGCAATCAACCAAACCAGCCTTATCAAAAGTAGACATCACCATAAACGGCGAAAGCTTAATAAAGTTTATTGAATGCTGTTCTAAACCACTTAATTGCTTATCCTTTGCCCGCCCCTTGGCAAAGCCATAGAGCTCACGAAGCGCCTCAATAGATTCTATATACATATTTACCTCAGTTGAGATCATAAAACTACTGACCGGGGTTTCAAAATTTAGACAAAGATAGTTTATTATAGTTTTAATATTATTCGAATTCTTGGCACTGAGGTAACTCGCTGCCGATAGAGTACCAACTGGCCTTTTGGGAAACCCAGATATGCTTCACTTCTTTAGCCTCAATGGGGCTATCTAAGGAACGGTCTAATGAACTATCTAATGAGCCAAGGCGTAAAACAATATGCTTTGTTCCATCGCGTTTAGCATACACCTGCGTCCCGCAGCTCGAACAAAAATAGCGATTTTTCCCAGGGGAAGACTCGAACGAGCTAAGGCCCTCTCGCCCCTGCAGCGTAAAGTCTTTATCTTGAACGGCCGCTACACTAGAAAAAGCAGCGCCATGAGCTTTCCGACAAGTTACACAATGACAATGGATGATATCGCCAAGCTCGCCTTCTATGGCGTATCGAACTTTTGTACACAAACAACTTCCAGAGATCATATCAACACTCGCTATCAATGTACTTAAAGCAAGGCGACAAGCAGTAGTACGCCCACCAATAAAGCCCCGCCTAAAAACATCAAACCCAAGCTTGAATTACCCTGCAGTTGCTCTGCATGATCTTCTTTGAGTTTCTCCAAAGCTTGACCATCTGCTACACCTGCACAATGAGGGCAGCAATCAAGCTTGGCGTCGTAGTTCATATCACAACGCTCACAGCGCTTGGTTTTAAAACTTTTTTGAGGTAAGAAAAGACCGATCATTTTAGAACACTCCAAGGTGAACATGTGCACAGAGCATAACAGAGCTGCGCCAAAAACACTGGTAATATTAATAAAAAACCGCGGCATTGCTGTCGCGGTTTTTTATTGTCAAATTTCTAAGGCTCTAGCTTATCGTGCTAACCAAAAACATAGGATTCCACTAGAAACTGAAAGTCTTGATTTCTTTCTCTTCTACACGGCCATACGCCTTGGACTTCTCGCGTAGTTCGTCAGCCTTACCAATAAGTACAAATTGTAGATTATCTTTAGGGAAGATAGATTTTGCTATGCGATTGATCTCGGCCACATCGAGAGCATCAACTTGGGCTTCAAAGTCATTAATGACGCCATCATCTAAACCTAAGGCCCAATTATTGGCCAGTAAATCGGACAGTTGATCGCTAGTTTCATAGCGCGGGGGAAATAACCCTTTAACATAAGACTTTGCCGATGCCAAAGTTTTGGCATCAATGCCTTGCTCCCACAAGCGCTGGTAAGTTTTTAGCGCCAAATCAATCGCTTCAAATGTGGTTTCGTTTTTCGTGAAGGTGCTAATATAAAAACTCCCACCCATGCTTTGACTCACAAAACGACTGCGGGCACCGTAGGTTAATCCTGAGTTCACTCGCAAGGCATCATTAAGCCACGATGTAAAACGGGCTCCAAGGATGGTATTAATCAAGCGAATGGCTACCCGGTCTTTGTGTGTGACAGGCACTCCAGGGCCGCCGATACGAAAGGTAGTTTCGGACGCATCGCCTTTATTTATCAGTAGAACACGTGCTGTAGTGGGCACAGTAATAGGCCCTAGTTCGGCTACGGTATCAACTTTACCTTTCCACTGTCCAAAGCTTGTTTTTACACGAGTTTTCCATTTCGCTAGGTCAATGTCACCAACCACAATCAGAGCACTGTTGTTTGGGGCATAATATTTTTTATAAAAACTCCTAACAGCATTCAAATCTAGCTTGGCAACTGAGGCTTGATCACCTTGCAAGGGGTTGCCATAGGGGTGGCCTTGATAATAAAAATTTTCGAACACATCTCCGATGATGTTTCTAGGGCTCTCGCGCTGCTGCTCCAACTGACTTAGTAAACGTTTTTTATGCTTTTTAAACTCTACTGCATCAAAACTAGGCTGCATTGCAATATCGGTAAACAACGGAAATATTTCTTCAACATCTTTTTTTGCAAACGACACAGATAAGCTGGATCGCTCGGGGGCAACAGAAGCTGAATACTCAGCACCGTAAAATGCCAACTTATCTTCCAGCTGTAATTTACTATTCTTAGCAGCTCCAAATTTAAGAGCATCGCCTGTTAGCGATGCCAAGCCATAGTTTTTACCATCAAGCACGGCCCCTGCTTTTACAGCCAACTGAACGCTAACTAATGGCACCTCATCTTGGCGCATCAGATACACTTGCAAACCATTGTCTAAGGTAAATGTCTCGTATTGTGGAATTTTAAACTCAGCAAGGGCAACCGAGCTAAGCAACAGCACCCAACAAAAACTAGCGGCCGTAACAATCCAAAGTTTCATTTTATAAATCTCCCGCTTTGCTATCTTCTTTATTATCAAGCACAACAACACTGCGGTTAGCGCGACGCAAATATTGTTTCGCGACAGCCTGTACTTGCTTGGCAGTCACCGACGCCATGTCATCAGTTGCTGTAAACATTTTTTTGTAATCACCAAAGTACAACTGATAAGTTCCAAGCGTGTTGGCCTTACCATTGATGGTTGACAGCGTACGATAGAAGTCTACTGAGGCTTGATTTTTCACTTTAGTGAGCTCGACATCGTCGATGCCGTTCTCGATTATTTTATTTACCTGTTTTATTAACGCATTTTCTAAAGCTTGTGAGTCGACGCCTTTTGCCGCCGTAGCGAACAGATAAAACAAGTTGGGGTCGATACTATTGGGAACATAAGTGAACACATCAGTCGCCAACTGTAACTCATCGACCAAGGCACGATTTAGCCTTGAACTGTCACCAGAGCCCAAAACAGCTTCAAGCATAACTAAAGGATAATGGTCCTTATGTTTAGTTTCAGGGATATGAAAAGCCATCATTACACTAGGGGAGGAAACCGATGCTTTGTGGACATAAGTTCGACGCTCGCCTTTTTGTTCAGGCTCGACCGTATGGACTTTCCGAGGTGGTTTCTGCGCAGGAATAGGGCCCAAATACTGTTGAGCTAATTTTTTCACCTGCTCGGTTTTAACGTCACCGGCAATAACGACCAAACCATTATTGGGTGCATAGTAGCGACGGTGGTAATCTCTTAAATCTTCAATTGACCAATTATCGATATCTGATTGATGCCCGATGACCGACCAACTATACGGGTGCGCACGAAAGGCAATACCTTTTAATGCCTGCATCATCAATCGCACATTTGAATTTTCAAGCCCAGTGCTTCGCTCAGAGCTAACCACGCCACGCTCACTCTCCACCATTTTTTCGTCAATCGCTAAATTGGCTATTCGATCTGATTCCAAATCAAATATCATCTCCAATGCTGAAGCAGGAAACCAGTTTGTGTAAACCGTCGAATTTTCAGTGGTATAGGCATTGTTAGCGCCGCCGTTAGCCTCCATCACCCGATCAAATTGTTTGGGGCCGTATTTCTTAGCGCCGTTGAACATCATGTGCTCGAAAAAGTGCGACAAACCCGTCGTGCCAGGCACCTCATTTCGCGAGCCGACCTTCCAAAATAAATACATATTGGCATTGGGTATCGAGTCATCCTCCAAAACCAAAATTTGCATGCCGTTTTTCAACTCCAAGGTTTTAACATCGTCAACCTCGGTAGCACCGGCAAATCCTGCGGCCAACAATGAGCCTGCCAACACGGCATATTTTAATACTGCTCTCACCTTGTGCTCCTTTAATTTATTTAAATTGCCAACAAACGTAGCATACTCTCACTTCGATGCACCTACATCATAGAGGCTTAGACGATCAACTCGGCTGCTACCTCTCCATTTAGACTCAATCCACGTCTTGAGTAGCGGCCTGCTAAGAGCAAACCCCTCCCATTCAAACACCACAACTGCAGGGTTGTAGATTGACCGCACACTTAAACTAGTCAATACTAGCTTTTTAAGTAAACGAGCCTCGATTATGCACCTTAGTAACCGAACAATTCTCATCAGCGGAGCATCCAGCGGTATAGGTCGCGCTGTTGCCATACAATTAGCAAAGGCCAACAACCGCCTAGTAATTACCGCAAGGCGCCAACCTTTATTGGATGAGCTAAAAGCTGAAATCGAACAACTCGGCAGCCAATGCTTAGCCATTGCGGCCGATGCTCAAGATGAAGCGAGCGCAAAAAGCGTGATAAGCCAAGCGGTAGACAGCTTTTCTCATATTGATGTGGCGCTGCTAAATATAGGGGACGGCCCATCATTTAACATGGGGGACACCAGCGCAGAAGCCATCAAGAATAATATGCGTATCAATTACGACACCTTAGTGAACTATATAGTGCCTTTGATATCGCAGATGAAAACCCAAGGCCGGGGCCATATCGCCCACACAAACTCACTTGCCGGTTTTGTCGGCTTACCCCAACAGGGCCCTTATTGTGCAGCCAAAGCAGCTTGCCGCCTACTAATGGACACTAGCCGAATTGAACTGGCTGACAACGGCATTAAGTTTACAAGTTTGTATCCGGGATTTGTCGCTACCGAGCGGGTAAGCGGAGACGGGATACCCGCGCCGATGGAAATTTCGGAGCAGCAGGCCGCGCTATATATGGTTAAGGGTATCGAAACCGAAAAGCTCGATTATTTGTTTCCGTTTTCAACCGCGTGTTTGATTCGCTTTGGTCGCCTGCTGCCTAAATCTATCAGCGCGCGCCTCGCAAAACTTATGATGGCCGATGACTATTAAGACTAAATCATAGCCACTACTGCCAACTTTCAGGCATAGGTGCGTTATCAATTGCAGCTTTGAATATGATCGTTAAAATCACAGCCAAAGAAGAAAATATCGAAGAGATGATCTCTGCCATGAAAGTTATGCAGTCTGCAGCTCAGGCCGAGACTGGATGTATTCGCTATCAATTTTATCAAGATCGTAAAGAAACCAATGTGTTTTTTGTTTACGAAGTTTATCAAGACAAAGACGCATTTTTATTCCACGCTAACTCTGATCACATCAAAGCCTACATGGCCACAACAGCCAACTTTGTTACTGTTGTCGACATGCACAAGTTAAATGCGATCTAAACGGAAGTATAAAATATCGGCATACTGAAATACGCGGGTCTCGATCGAGCTTCAAAAAACCTATACACTTGGGCTTTTTAAAGCAGAGGCTCCCTGTCCGTGGATAGACGTAATTTCATAAAAACCAGTGTACTAGGAACTACCTGCGCCAGCTTAGCGGCTTGCAACAAATCTATTAAGCGACAAAGCTTTCCTAGTAATAGTGAGAACGAGCTTCTGATCCCCAAATCACTTTTAAACCCTAGCAAGCCATATGTCTTAATGGACAACCCCGGCGAACGCTATCCTATTTGCTTATACCAAGTTGGCGACGAAAAATACATTGCCAGCATAATGGACTGTAGCCATCAGCACTGCGAAACTGCGCCAAATAATGAAGGTTATATCTGCCCGTGTCATGGGGCGCGCTATGACAAGTTCGGAACTGTTGTGAAAGGCCCTGCGGTTGAAGGCCTGCAAACGCTCAGCACAGTTGTCGACAAGCAACATGTTCGTATAAAACTAAGCTAAGGAACCTCTGATCAAGTCCCGCCCGCCTCTGTATGCCCCAAAGGGCGGGCACTAAAGCGGCCATCTACTTTGTCAGAGGCTCCCTAAATAAAACCGGTGCGCCAAGACTCTATTTAAAATCGTAGTTCATCAAGAGTCGCACTTCGTCCTCGGGCAAGTTACAGCCATAAGACTCCAAAGCAGCGTGGCTAGTCTTAACTTCTGAAGCAACCTTAGCCTCTGAAACTCTCTTAGCTTTCCAAAGTTCGCCCACACGCTGCAATTCTTTCCACTGACTCAAACTGAGCGGGCAATCGAACTTTTCATTGAACTCTATTCTCGTTAACGTTTTAGTGTGTTCACCAAGATTTTGAGAGGGTGAAGCCAGAATAGGAACTGCAGCCTCTGACGGCTCTTCTAAGGCAATAACTTTACGAGTGTTCGGATTGATAGCTGGCGCCACCATCGCTTGGGCACTGCTTCCTGAAGTCACGCCCTCGGCGACATCTTGCTGAGCCAACATGCTATCACTTTCAGTAAGTATTATTTCATCAAACCCGGCTTCTTTTGGGGCACTTATTCTTTGCCCCCTTAAAAGTTCAGGCTTGTATTGGGCTCGGGTTTTACGCTTGGCAAGCGATTCTTTTTTTACCTTTGCCTTTCTCTTCGCAATAATTTTCTGCTCTACAACTTCCTGCGCTACAACTTCCTGCGCTACACTTTTCTGCTCATTGTGTTTCTGCTCAATGCTACCTCTTTCAATGATGAGTTTCCTCGCTACGTTTTCTTTCATTGCAGCAGGAGCTGACCGTGCTCGGCGCCCAACATCAGCAGCAGCAAGAACACTTACATTAGGTCCGTCTCTCGCCTCAGACTCAGAGCCCACTACTTCTTCATTATAAGCTTCCTCGTGACTGCCTGTAACACTAAGCGACATACTAGGCTCGCTCTGCGCTGAAAGATCGTATTCAAACCCAGCATCATCCAACTGCACCAGTTGGCCATCATCGAGAATAAGAGCTGGGGCGGTCGGACCTCCGCTATTCTTGCTCACATAGCTTGACCATTGCCCAGGAACAATAATCACTGCAAGCATTAATACACAAGCACTCGCGGCCAAAGAATACCAGCGCCCCCCAAACATAGCCGCTGGCTTTTGTTGCTGTGCATAATTCTCTGCCTTTTCTTGGGCATAAGCGAGAATTTTACGATCCAATGCATCGGGAGACTTCATATTACCTGCACTGGGATTTTTTTTCCTAGGTGCCATGCTTTACTCTCTTAAGGCCTAACATCATGGTATTTTTATGCCTTGTAACAATTTTTAATACAGCCATTAAACTGACGATAAGTTTGGTGTATAAATGAAATACTAACCGCTCAATGACAAACGCAGTTTTTTGGTCGCATAACGTAAACGACTCTTCACTGTCTCTGGGCTTGATTGGGTCACAGAGGCAATTTCTTGCAGGCTAAAACCCTGTTCCCGTAATAAAAAAGCCTGCTGCTGATCAGTTGGTAGGTCTTCGATATGCTCGACCGCCTGCAATGCTAAAATCTGAATATCGCTGTCAGTTAAATCAACGCCCTGGATAGCTTTAGATTCTTCTTCACAACTTTTTTCGCGACCTGACGATGAATGACTATCTCCGGCGAAGGAATCTTGTAGCTGCCCCTCTTCGAAATATACATTACGATCAATTTTTTTATCTCGGCGCCACGCATCTATAATTTTATTGTGGGCAATATGATACAGCCAAGTTTTAAATTGAGCTGAACGTTGGTAGCTAGGTGCGCTATTAATAACTGCCAGCCAAGTATCATGGGCAATATCTTCGACCTGAAAACTCTGGGCTGAGCTTTTATAAATAAAACCAAATAAACGATCTTTATAGCGGCGATACAATACTTCGAACGCGACCGAATCCCCACACTGAAAAGCCAGCATCAAAGCTTCATCTGATTTTAAACGCTGTAAAATTTTATGCACTGCTGCATCCAATCCATTTATACAAACTTAATCCCTTGAATATAATTAAAACCACCCATGCGAAGTAAGCCATATCTAAGCAGGCGCTAAATTCAGCGCCTGCAATAGCAAACAGAGAAACAAGGGGCTTACTAGCGCACAAGGCCCAACTTCTCAGCTGCTGGCTTGGCGTCATTCGTCCTAACGCCACTCAAGCTATTAGCCAAGCCGACCAAACCAATAAATTCAGATCGATAGCCATGAGTATCCGAACCCCGTGAACTTTTAGCCAAGGATAACACATCATCATAGCCCCAGTTATGACTGTACTTACCGCCGCGCAGTAACTCACCAAAACTTGCGACTGCTGCTGCAAAACGTAAATTGTCTGAAGCTGCATCTAGGCCTTGCCCTAAAGAACTCATCAAAACAGGTTTAGAGCCTTTTACACTACTATCATCTAACTTCTTTTTGTAACGCCACTTTATATAGGCCAATTCGTCTGACGCTTTAGTCATTGTTTTCTTTGATTCCTTGTATCGCAATGGTTCTAATTGATTCGATTCTGAACCGACCAAACTAATTTCGTATAAGGCGGTTACCGTGTGGCCCGCACCCATTTCTGCTGCATCAACTTTATCATTCTTGAAGTCTTCTCTAGCTAACATACGATTTTCGTAGCCTAGCAGGCGATATTCACTGACCCGTTGAGGGTTAAACTCAACTTGTAATTTCACATCACGAGCAACGGTTAACAACGTTGACTGCATTTCATCAACTAGTACTTTCTGAGCTTCTTTGAGGCTATCAATATACGCCGCATTACCATTACCAACATCGGCGAGCTGCTCCATTAGGCCATCATTATAATTACCCTCACCAAAACCCAGTGTTGTTAATGCCACGCCCGACTTACGTTTGGCTATAACTAGTTGCTTTAGGGCGCGAGGGTCGGTAATTCCGACATTCATATCGCCATCACTGGCGATAATGACTCGGTTGATACCGCCCTTTACATGATTCTGCTGAGCCAATTGATAGGCTAACTTTAAACCCTCACCACCGTTGGTGCTGCCACCAGCTTCAAGCTTATCGATAGCGGCTTTAATCTCAGCGGCATGTTTTGCCATGGTGGGCTTTAATACCACCCCCGCCGCGCCAGCATAAGCAACGAGTGCAATACGATCATTATCTTGCATTTGATTAACCAAAAGACCTAGGGACTTCTTCAACAACGGTAATTTGTTGCGGGCTTGCATGCTCCCTGATACATCCACGAGAAAGACTAAGTTCGCCTGTGGGCGCTGCTGCGACTCTGGCTCATATGCCTTAAGCCCAATGGACAATAAGTGTTTACCCTTTGCCCAAGGTGATGGCGCCAGCTCAGTACTTACACGAAATGGTTCGCTAGAACCCTTCGGACTTGGATAGTCATACTGAAAATAATTAATCATCTCTTCCAATCTAACCGCATCTGCTGGGGGTAGCTGGCCATATTGATTAATGTACCTTCTTACATTGCTGTAAGCGGCGGTATCAACGTCAACTGAAAAGGTCGACACGGGTTCGACACCGGCCTGTTTGATGGAATTAAATTCTTGGGCTTGGTATTTTTCACCACTGAGGTCACCAATGGAACTGATGTTCATTGTGGGCCCCGCCTGAAACGGTTGCATCCTTGCTGAAGCTAATTTTCTCTGTCGAGCCATATGAGGCGCTGCTTGCATCGACATGTCAGCGTGCACCTTCATTGCACTGACCAACACCTCTTCCACCTCGTTGTTGGAACCCAAGTGAATAGGGATAGGTTCACTATAAGCAGATTCTCCTTTAGCAGACTTACGCTCAAGCACGACATCAGACTCAAGCACCTTTGCATCGGTACCGTCGCCACCGGAATCGTTGCCAGGCTGACAGGCTACCAATAGCGTCGCTACACTCGTTAACATCAGTTGCATGGATTTTTTCATAATATATGCCTCTTTTATCACAGGATTTATAGCTTTAACGCAGCTACTCCGAAAACGGGGTTAAATTAAAATAGCAAAAAACGATATAATTGATATTTTAGGATTTCTCATGGGCTCTATACCTACGCAATCGTTAATTTCTGGCCTTAAAACTCTCTTTAAAGACATCTGCACTTCTTACCTCGCGTTAATCAAGGTGATGCTGCCCGCCGTCATTATCGTTAAATTGCTCGATTCTCTAGGCGCAAGCCAATATCTGGCAAGTGCCTTATCACCGCTGATGTCCGTCATGAACCTCCCCAATGAGATGGGCCTAGTGTGGGCTGCGGGCATGATGGTCAATGTGTACACTGCCATGGCGGTGTTTTACGAAGTTGCCCAAGGCCAAGAAATCAGCGTTGCGCAGATCAGTGTTTTAGGTTTGCTGATACTTCTGACCCACGCCATGCCCATCGAAGGATCGGTCTCCAAGGCCTGCGGAGTATCGTGGCGCTGGGTCATTGGCTTACGGATTGGTAGCGCTTTAGTTTTTGGTATTTTACTGGCGCAGTTTTACGAGGCCACGGGCATGCTACAAGAAAGCGCCACCATTGCCTGGCAACCCGAACCGCGACAAGAAGGACTTACACCCTGGATCGTCGAACAGATTAAATTGTTTGTAGTTATCTTTTTTATTATCGGGGCCTCAATATCAATACTGCGCTTATTACGAGTACTGGGCTTAGAAAAGTTTTTGCACTATCTTTTAGACCCTCTGCTGAAGCTTATTGGTGTCAGTAAAAAAGCCGCCAATGTGATGGTCGTCGGCATCACTCTTGGCCTCAGCTTTGGCGCAGGACTTTTACTAGCTGAGTCTCGCTCTGGCACATTGGGTAAACGCGACATTCTTTTGAGTGTTTGTTTCTTAAACCTATGCCACGCACTACTGGAAGATACTTTCTTGATCTTGCTATTGGGCGCCGACCTAACCGCAATATTATGGTTTCGCCTCGTTATTGCCTTAGGCCTGATAGCCTTTATCAGTCGGTTTATCCCAGCAGATAAACCGACTAAGCCTTAACCGTATTTACTTTTCCATTTCAAATCGAATACGCTCAGTTACGTTGCTGGTCGCAACGGGTTCTCCGTCGACCAACTCAGGGCGGTATTTGTATTTTTTGACTGCCGCTATTGCGGCTTTCTCAAATACCCCTTGCGGTTCTGACGAAGTCACTCTTACATTGCTAGTAGCGCCGTATTTAGTTACATCAAACATTAAGTCAACATAACCTTCTATGCCATGCGTTACAGCTCTACGCGGATATTGAGCTCCCACCGAGACTTGTTTTACAATCGCGCCACTCTGGGCTATGCCAGTTGTTGGCTCAGTTATGGGGCCAATATCAGTAATACCGCCATGATTGAAAGTGATCTTTTCGCTTATCTTAAATATTTCCACGGGGGCTGCAGGGATTTCGGTCGGCGGAGGTATTTCATCAGGCCGTTCAAACTCCTTGATTATGTCTACCACCCGTGGCTCCTGATATATTTGTGTCGACACCGGCGGTGTTTCATCGACGGGCTCTAACTCATCACTGTTGATAAGACTATGCATTAAAACCAGCAAGGCCATCGTCATCAGTAAACTGGCTAGCACAGCAACTACCAAGCTAAACCGGCCTAGCCAAAGCCGTTTCACCGTAGGTTTACTATTTGGCGACCCCTGCCCCTCCCCTAGGCCTATCCCTGAATCATCATTAAGCCCTAGCTCAGTTTTTATGTTAACCGCTCTCGACACACTCAAAACACTTTGCTCATTCATTAGCGCTTCCTCTGGTATTTATCGAATTCGAAACCTTCGTTATTTTTTAGATTTTTAACTTTCACTTCTGAATTTTTTAATCCGTAAATTTAAAACTAAAAACCTCCCTTACTCCACTGACCTCGATAGGAGAAT
>Ga0105358_10000675_pt1 | contig 17450 bp, 15 predicted proteins | sample GOMGulsemesocosm_5_FD_83509 | JGI IMG/M metagenome (GOLD analysis project Ga0105358, IMG submission 83509) | Methane-oxidizing microbial communities from mesocosms in the Gulf of Mexico - GOM15C Gulf of Mexico | ecosystem: Environmental > Aquatic > Marine > Cold seeps | place: Gulf of Mexico... | reverse complement strand
GGAGTTGCTAGACAAAGCAATAGAGCAGCAATAGTGACTTTGTTTTTCGGACTTTTGTGCCTTATTGAAATTGGAAGTTCCATAAGCATGTAGTTGCGTGCTTTATTATTGATATAAATATCATAGTGTATTAAGCCAAAAATAGCTCATCAAGTTGTAACCTTAGTTGCTCCAAAATTTTTGTTTTCTCAAAACTTGAAAGGTCAGGCTCAATCCCCTCAAAGAAGTGATGATTCAAGTCGATTGAATGTCTCACTAATTTACAATGATATAAATTTTTACTGGGTAGTCCGTTGTCCTCGACATTATAGTCCTGAAGTGTTTTTTTGTCTAAGTAGGAACTGATGTTCGTAATTTCATGATCGCTAAAACATTTGTCACCTTGCTGATCTCGAGTCATGCCTCTGATACGATAATCTATATCGATAACATCAGCAGAGAACTCTTCAATGACATAATTTAGCACTTTTAAAGGAGAGATAATGCCACAGGTAGAAAGTTCTATATCAGCTCTGAAAATAGCTATACCGTTTTGTGGCGCTTCTTCAGGATATGTGTGAATGCATAAATGGCTTTTATCTAAATGGGCAATGATAGACTCAGATGCTGCTCTAGGCAATTGTGTCGCTGGTGCTTCCTCTGATATCATTAAGGTGACACTTGCTCCTTGAGGCTGGTAATCTTGCTTGGCAATATTTAATACACTTCCTCCAATAGCATGGCAAACTTTAGTCAGCAGTATATTGAGTTTTTCTGCGCTATAAAGTTCATTGATATACTTGTTATACCGCTCATTTTGATTGGCCAGGTAATGCAATTTGTATAACGAGAAGCTTAAACTCTTGGTTAAATTATTAAAGCCAAACAAGGTGATTTTATTCATAGATAGTTATTTAGAGATGATTAAAAAATCATGACTGATTTCAACGTTACCATTGAGCATTAATGCTACTGAGCAGTATTTGTCAGCGGCTAAAGTTACAGCTCGCTCAACATGCCTCTCTTTGACATCCGTGCCAGTAATAACAAAGTGAAGGTGTATTTTTGAAAATAATTTGGGCACGCTATCAACACGGGTACCGCTAATTTCAACAGTGCAACCGCTGATGTTCTGTCGAGCTTTTTGTAAAATACTAACAACATCCACTGATGAACAACTCCCCAAAGATATTAATACACTTTCTAATGGGCTAGGGGCTAAATTTCCACCATTCGCATCTAAAATAACAGAATGCCCACTCTCTGATGTGCCTAGAAATAATTCATCACCAATCCATTTTACTTTTGCTTTCATTCTTAATAACTCATTGTTTGGAGTATGCGTTTCAACGCACCAGAAAAGTATTTTAACTAAGTTGTTCAACTATCACTAGTGCCACTATTAATAAATGACATAAGTGACCGTAAAGATCGGATTAGTAATACGATTATGCGCTAGTTGCGGTGAATAAATATTATGAGGTTTGAGCCAACAAAATATTAATTTCATTATCGAATAAGTTTTTGATTAACATTGCAAACTCTTTGATGAACTGGTGTTGTGGATCAGTGACTGGATTATTTACTACACCAGATAAGATCTCTTCAAGATCATAAACTATAGCGTCTACTTCGCGTATTATGGCATTACGCTGTGTAAAGCTTAAACCTTCATTCTGGCTACAAACTGAAATAATTTGTTCACTTAATTCAATTTCAATAACGCTCATTACGGTATCTGCACTTTTGTTTGTAGCAACGCTATTTTCAAATAAGCTTAAATGCTCAGCTAAATATTCAATTATATTAATGTAACCTTCAGTATCTATAACCATAATAATTATATTTACACCTGTTGAGTGAGATAATCAAATTATAGCAGTAACTGTACATTTTATTTGTTAGCTTGTTCAAGTAAAAATAATAAGGTGAGTTAACTCACCTTATACTTACTGTTATTGCATGCTAAGCAGCGTTTGTACTTTCAAAAATTTTATCGGCAGAAGCAGCAACAAAGCCTGTGTATAGTTCGCCATTAGCTAATGGATAACGTTTAGCAAACTCATAAAAGCAACTTGGGATTTCTAAAGTAACATCAGAAAACTCAACGTGCGCTTTATCTGCTAAAATTGATGATTGCTCTAATTTTACTCTTTCATCACCTTTAATCTCACCACCAGCACTGTTTAAAGTATGGCCGGCATTTTTAAGGCTGTCATTAACGTCAATAATAGAATCATAACCATCAAGGTGGTTAATACTTACTGTGAAATGATTTGCGCGATAACCCCAAGCGGCCAACCATGCTGCATATTCACTTTCTGCAAGTAAGGTTTTGTAGTCAGTTGAGCTTATTTTCCAAGGACGACCAGAATAGAGAAAGTCAGAATTTTCGCTGATTTTTTCAGGTAACTGATCAACTAGGTTACTAATTATTGTTTGTATCTTATCCGAAAATTCCTCAACACGTAATTCACTGATAAACACTTTAGGCATCGTGTGATCACTGTGTTCAAAATGTTTAGCAGTTAATTTTTTAGCAAAAAAATCATATTGACCACATTCAGTATAGCCAATTGAAATAAGGTGTTTTGACAACTTATCTAAGTTCACTTTTTCAATATTGAAGGTGCGGTAAGCGACATGGTCATTAATCACGTCATTGCCATTACCAAGTAAGTGGTGAATTTTGTTTGCTGAAGGAGTTACGGTTAAATACTGTTGCCAAATTTTATCAAAAAGAGTTGTTACTTTTGCGGTCATAATTATGCCTATAGAGATAAGTTAATAAAGAATTAAATTGTTTAAGGTAGGGCATGACTATATTGGGTACAACAAGAAATGTTGGTGACAGCACACGCTACCACCAAAGGTTAGATTTGATCGATACTTTTAAAGAAGCAAGGACGAAATCCGGCTTCTCTTTTTTTTACAAAAATAAAAGTATCTTTTAACATGTTATAGCTTAATGCCAGGGCTTAGCGTTGCAGGCAAGGCTACTTTATCAGCTTCCACTGAAGCAATAGGGTAAGCGCAGTAATCAGCGGCATAAAAAGCACTTGCTCTATGATTACCACTAGCACCTATACCACCAAAAGGAGCGGCACTACTAGCGCCTGTAATAGGCTTGTTCCAGTTAACTATACCAGCACGAATACGTTTGAAGAAATGATTGTATAAATCTTCACTATCACTTAGTAAGCCAGCGGATAGCCCAAATCCGGTGTTATTCCCTTCATCTATAGCAACGTCAAAGTCTGAGTAACGGTATACTTTTAACAGCGGGCCGAAGTATTCTTCATCGGGTACATCAGCAACAATATCTGTTACATCAATGATACCTGGTGAAATAAATCCAGTATTTGCTTCAAGGTGTTTTAATTCAATGATTGAACTAGCGCCTAAATCAACTAATTTTTGCTGCGCAGCAACTAAACTTAAAGCAGCCTTTTCTGAAATCATTGAACCGATAAAAGGTTGTTCTTCATCGTCATAATAGCCAATAGTTAATGCTTTAGTTGCTTCAACAAGTTTAGCTATAATAGAGTCGCCCTGTTCGCCTTCTTCGATAAATAAACGACGAGCACAAGTGCAGCGCTGACCTGTGGTTACAAAGGCAGATTGGATTATGTCGTGAACAACAGCAGTTATGTCACTAACATCTTTAACGATAAGCGGATTATTACCACCCATTTCTAAGGCTAATATTTTACCTGGCTGTCCGCCAAATTGCTCATGTAAAAAGTGACCTGTTGCTGAGCTACCAGTAAAGAATAACCCATCGATCATTTTATTGCTCGCCAGTGCCTTGCCCGTTTCTATTTCACCTTGGACAAGGTTGATAACACCAGCAGGAAGACCGGCAGCTTGCCAAATTTTCAAAACTTCTTCTGCTACTTTAGGTGTTAATTCACTTGGCTTAAATACGATGGTGTTACCTGCAATAAGTGCCGGTACAATATGCCCATTTGGCAAATGCCCAGGAAAGTTGTAAGGACCAAATACAGCGACAACACCATGGGGTTTATGACGAATAAAAGCTTTAGCTCCGGGCATAGGGTTTTCAACAGTACCTGTACGCTCTTTATAAGCGTTCAGAGAAATATTAATTTTACCTACCATAGCGCCTACCTCACCTAGGGTCTCCCAGCGAGGCTTTCCTGTCTCTAGGGCGATGGTATTTGCTAGAGCATCTTTATTTTCGCCAAGTAATTCAGCGAACTTTGTTATGATGCTAACACGCTCATCAAAACTGATAGTTGACCAGCTTTCAAAAGCGGCACGTGCGCTATTAATTGCTTGATCTACTTGTTCAGGTGATGCGGTTTTTCCTTGCCAAATAACGTCATTACGCGCAGGGTTAACAGAGCTAACGTTATGACCTAAACCGGCTTGCCATTGACCATTAATAAGTTGGACTTTATCTGAATAATTGGTAGACATATTTATTCCTATTACCATTTAGGTTATTAGTTACTAAGAAGGCGAACCCAATCACCTTGTTGTACTTGTAGTGCTTGTGCTACATCGCTAGTGATCACCACTTGATTTGCTGTTTCACGTAGTGTTAACTTAACTTGTGTTGCGCGAAAATCTTCAACCTTGGTATTGCATATGATGTATTTTTGGTTGCTTTCACTGCCACAGCTATCATCAATTAATACTTGGAACCTATTACTGTTACGAATGGCTCTTATTTGCTTAAGTTCAGCTTCAACCGTTGGACCAGCATCAAAGATGTCGACATAACCACGACGAGAAAAACCTTCAGCCTCAAGCAAGCGCAGCGCGGGTACTGTATTACTATGTACCTTGTTAATCACTTGTTGAGCTTCTTTACTTAGTAAGTTGACATATACGGGATACTTAGGCATTAATTCGGCAATAAAGCCTTTATTGCCTATACCCGTTAGATAATCAGCTTTGGTAAATTGGATAGATAAGAAATGCTCTTCAAGCCAATCATAAAAAGGTGACTTACCATTTTCATCGCTAACACCACGCATTTCAGCAATAACACAATCTGAAAAACGTTCTTTATGCTCAGCCATGAATAAAAATCGACAGCGTGATAAGAATCGTCCATTACCGTCTTTGCGATGACTTTCTTGTAGAAATAAAGTACAAATTTCGGTAGCGCCAGTGTAGTCATTACATAAAGCAAGTGTTTCAACGGTATTGTGAATATTTAGTTCTCGTGAACTATGTACAACCTTACCTAAGTGATAATGATAAAAAGCATTATCTAAACCAACAGCAGCTTCTATGCCCGCAGTACCTATTACTTGGCCTGTGTTGGTGTCTTCCATGACAAATAAATAACCTTGATTACCAGGCTCATTAACCTGTAAATGGAAAGATTCTTCTGAGTGGTTAATACGTTTTTTTAACATATCTTCGTTAACAGGCAATGAAGTAAAACCATAGCCTGAATCAATGGCAATACGATGTAAATCGTTATAATCAGTCGATTTGATAGGGCGGATAATAATCATAAATAGATCTCGATGATTAGAGAGAGCCCCAAATAATATTAATGAATTAATACAAGAATATTATTTGAGATATTAAGCAGCACTTTTAACTTAAGATGCTAATGAAGCAACCGCTTTTTCAAAACGTGCTAAACCGTTAACAATGTCTTCATCAGGAATAACTAACGACGGAGCGAAACGTACTATGCTTGCGCCAGCTACTAAGGTCATTACACCTTCAGCCATTGCGGCATTTAAAAAGTCTTTAGCTTTACCTTGGTATTGTTCGTTTAATACCGCGCCAATTAGTAAGCCTTTACCACGAATTTCGCCAAAAACGTTATACTTAGTATTGATTGCATTTAAGCCATCGATATAAAGTTGTGCTTTAGCTTTTACACCAGCCAGTATTTCGGGCGTATTAATCGTATCAATGACCGCTTCAGCTACAGCACAAGCCAGTGGATTGCCGCCATAAGTGCTACCGTGAGTACCAATTTTTAAATGCTTAGCAATATCGGTTGTGGTTAGCATAGCGCCAATAGGAAAACCGCCACCTAAGCCTTTAGCTGATGTTAAGATATCTGGAATAACGCCAAGATCCATATAGGCATAAAGTTCACCTAAACGGCCAGCACCAGTTTGTACTTCATCAAAAATTAATAATGCATTATGTTCATCACATAATTCGCGCAAGCCTTGAATGAACTCAGCCGTTGGCGAAACAATGCCACCTTCGCCTTGTAAAGGTTCAACCATGATAGCGCAGGTTTTATCTGAAATTAATGCTTTAACACTTTCTAGGTTATTATACTCAGCATGCTCGATATCACCTGGTTTTGGGCCAAAACCATCAGAATAGGCTGCTTGGCCCCCAACGGTTACAGTAAAGAATGTGCGACCATGAAATCCTTGCTTAAAAGCAATTATTTGAGTTTTGTCACTACCATGAACCTCTAGCGCCCAGCGACGAGCTAGCTTCAATGCAGCTTCGTTTGACTCTGCACCAGAGTTAGCAAAGTAAACTTTATCAGCGAAGGTAGCATCAACTAATTTTTTAGCTAAGCGTAGCGCAGGTTCGTTAGTCATAACATTAGATAAATGCCAAATTTTTTCGCTTTGCTCTTTTAGTGCACTTACTAAAGTGGGATGACAATGTCCTAAGCTACTTACTGCAATGCCGCCGGCAAAATCGATATATTCTTTGTCTTGTTGATCCCACACTCGAGAGCCTTGACCACGTACAGGAATAACCGTAGAAGGTGCATAGTTTGGTACCATAACATCATCAAATGTATCGCGGCTTACAGGAAAGTGTTCTGACATCTTAAAAATCCTCATTGATTGGTGGGGTGTTTGTAACGAAATGACTCACTTCAGTATATAAGCAAGGAAATATCTTGCATTAAATAATAGGTTTGTGATCAAAAACAGAAGGATAGTATGACAGAATAAAGCAAGATTGTCTTATTTAATGAGTCTGCAGCCTAGTAAAAACAAAGGGTTGAAGGTTTTATTCAAGTTTTGTGCATATTTATAGGTAGTCAGCAAATAAGTCAGGAGGCATACTTTTGTTAGTGGGAAAGTGCTTGGTTGATAAATGCTATAGGGCGGTTAATTTCATAAATAATCAAAAAAAATTTTAATTAAATCTACTGGATCTAATTAAAATTTAACTTTATGTGGTCAATATCACTTTTATTTAACAAAGAGATTTCTTTCTCACTCAACTTTACTGTCCCGAATAAAAGATTTGTTTCATTGTCATTTATTAAATTGGCTTTGGTTAAGCTACGATAATTTACATACACTTTTGCTTTGGCAACAACTTGAGCGATAGGAGTCATAGCATCAATATCATCACCATAAGCTAAATCAAACATTGCTTCGGTGATAGGGAGCCTACTAAAGTTCATTAGTTCGATTAAGTCAGCCGATAATTTGCTACTACGTAACGACAGTTGCTCTAACAATAATTCAGGTGAACTATCAACCTTAATAAGCACATTATGTAATAGCTTATCTTTGTCTTTAACGGCTTTATGCACAGCTTTTTCATACATTTCATTGTAGGTATTTAAAAAGCAACGAGTTACTGCTAACTGACCTATATTTGACAGCATTCCTGTGGTAAATGCATGGTACCAATCTAATTTCTTATCTTTAGCTAATGCGCTGGCGGCTAGAGCCACTGAGAGACTATCATTCCATAATTTTCGCTTCATTAAGCCATAGGGAGCAGTAGTGCTAGGTAGCCAATGTTTAAGAATAAAGGTTGGCATGACTAATTTTAAGTTGTCTAAACCAATATAGCTTAATGCTAACTTTGCGTCGTTAACTTGCACATCGGCTCGTTTTCGATATTGAGGTTTATTGACTAAACTGATTAAGTCTGTGGCAAGCCAGGGTAAGGAGGTGGCTAACGGTTGTATTCTATTAATTGATGTCGCTCGTAACGACAATAGTTCTAGAATAGCTGGCGCAGCGTCTTCAATACATAGGATGTTATGGTAAAGGTGAGTTTTATTATCAAATTCTTTATTAACTTGGCTGCGAACTTGTTCATAAAAGGTGTTCGTTACTTGATTTCGAAAGTGTTCTTCACCATAAGCCGCAACAATTTTTTCTTCTTGAGCTTCTTTTTCAACGTTTAATAATTCACGGCGACGATTTTCTTGTTCGCTACCTTGGTGATCTACAAGGCTGATTTTTCCTTCCCGTTGATCCGCAAATTCCTTGCTAATAGACAAACTCAACGTTCGTTGGTGTATTGATGAAATGATGTCGTTAAGTTCAAAAATTTGCATAATGCTTCGTGGCTATCACAGTTAGTTAAAAAGGGAATTATATACCCGCTGAATCATGCATCTTCATGTGGATCGGGTTTATAGTGTAAGTTTATCGGTTTACAGCAATAAATCATTAATTTTATGTAATTATTTTTTATATAACTCAATAAAATTTTGCAATAGCGCTTGGCCTTGCTCGGTTAAAATGGATTCAGGATGAAATTGTACACTACAAATCGCAAGTTGCTTATGTTGTAACGCCATAATTTCATCTTTATTACCCTGTTCATCGATACTCCAAGCGGTGATCGCTAATTCATCAGAAAGTGATTGTTCATCAACAATAAGTGAGTGATAACGTGTCACACGCAAAGGATTTTTTAAATGCTGAAATAACCCTTTGCCATCATGCTTAATGGCACTGGTTTTACCATGCATTAATTTTTTTGCCTTTTTTATTTTTGCGCCAAAGTGTTGAGCAATACACTGATGACCTAAACATACACCTAGCAAAGGAATACGTCCGGCAAAGTGTTCTACCACAGCTAAAGATATTCCCGCATTGTCAGGGTCACAAGGGCCAGGAGAAATAACAAGGTATGAGGGGTTTAATTTTTCAATCGCCATTAAACTGATTTCGTCATGACGAAAAACTTTTACTTCTTGACCTAGCGCTTGAAAATAATGCACCAGATTGAAAGTGAAAGAGTCGTAATTGTCGATCATTAATAACAAAGTTGATATGCCTAGCCATGAAAACCGCGGCTATTCTAATGCTTGGTAAATGACAATACACGGATTATTTTTATTTTAATACTCGCAACCAATTCTCATAGCGTGTTTTTTAAGCATAAAAAAAGGTCAAACTTTCGTTTGACCCATAAAACGAGTGAGAGAACTCGCAGGTTTAACTATAAATTTAGAATTTAGCTGATACCCAAACCCAAACTTTGTCGGTATCAACTTTAGTGTCGCCAGCATTGTATGCAGCATACTTGATGCCAGCTTTAAATGTTTTATTGATAGCTTTTGCATATACTGCGTCAATTTCTGAACCTAAATCATCAACATCACCTGAAGTATTATCAGCAGTAAAGTCGTGAGCAACAATTTTCCATGAACCTCCTGCTAGTTTACCACTAACTGAAACATAGATATCTTGTAATCCTTGAGCTGGAGTGCCTAAGAATTGGTCAGCCCAACCATTAAATTTATGCAATGTCGCCAACGGTGTTGCAAAGCCATATTTTCCGGTATCAGAGCCCAATAATTCGTACCCAACTTTAACGTTCACACTTGCTAACTGAGTGCCAGCGTCTACTGCAAAATAGTTTGCATCTCTATCAAGTGTCTCATTATCTTGATATGCAAATTCAGCAGAGTAAGTTACTTTATGATCGTTTAATTTACTTGCTCCAGCATATCTAATACCAAAAGTATTAATTTCTGCACCACCTGTTTTATCTTCTTCTAATAGGTAAGCGTAACCTGTTAGTTTACCAGAAGATAACTTGTGTGAAATGTTTAACAAGTGATCTTTAGAGTCAACATCTTTCTCATCAGAGAAAATACGGTTGCGTTTTGCTAAATAAGCATAAGAGACTTTGGTTGCTTCGCTTAATTGGTAACCTAACGTTAATGCATCAAATGTTTGTCTATCTTGACGCCAGCCAACATGACCAACAAAGCGGTGATTATCCATAGTGATCACTTGACGACCAATTTTTCCAGATAACTTACCATCTTTATAGGCAAAATATGCTTGATCAAGTTCAGTGTGATCTGGATCTGCAACAACCGAATATTCATTGCCGTGGCCTATTGCATCTTTATAGTCATCAACAAGTGCTACTGAGTTTTCAAGCTCAACTGCAGCAGAGAAACCTTTAAAAGCACCAGTTGTATAGTTTATGCGTGTACGTAAAGTAAGCGCGTTAGCATCTTTTGCAGCGTTATCTTGCTCAACACCTTCATATCGTAGATTTAAGTTTGCTGATAATTTGCCATCAGTTAATGCTGAAGTTAAGTCTGAATCTGCTGCAAAAGCAGCAGGCGCGGATAAAATTGCCGTGGTTAGTAAAGAGAGTGTAAATGTTTTAGCGTTAAAGTTTTTTGTAATCATAAGAAAATCCCATTTTTATGTTTTATAAATTATCTAAAATTTGTGTTAGCACTTTTTTATTTTTATGTATGCTTTGGTGGATTCTTACACTCACGCTAGTTTGATTAGTTGATTTAAATCAACTTGTGAAATCAACATGCTAAATAGAGAATATAACTTGATTTGAGTCAAACTTTCTCAAATTAGGGAGTTTCGTTTTAAGGAGAGGTATTACTGACTTATTTAAATTATCTTGCTATTATTTACTGGTAATGAACCATTTTATTTTGTTATTTTTAAAGCGTATTTAAGCAGGGAATTGTTGTATGTTTGAAAAAAGATGTAACGTTGAAATAAAGATTAAGCAGTTATTAAAAGAATTAAGTATCGCCCAGCAATGTTCCTTAAGTGAAATAAGTAGCTTTGGCTATACTTTATCTTTTGTTAGAGAAACACCTGAAGGTAAACTTGCTGTAGTGCAATTAGATAATGGTGCTATTACCATCGATGAAGAAGGTGAAATAGATCATAATTCTGGTATCAAGATACGCGACTAAGTTCGGTTCTTTAAAGAAGATTAAAAGCTAGTGAGCTTGGTAAAATACGCTTATCATCAAGCAAACGAATAAAACTAAGGAAACGCCTTGCCAAAACTTTATAGGATTTCTTTGTATTAATGGCAAGCTTTTATATTCGTCAATAGCCTCGATACTCGGTTTGCTCAAATTAGCATAGAACTCAGAAAATGCTTGTGAACGTAAATCTGGATTCGCCTGTGTCGCCTGTTGTAATGTGACATCTAGCCAAAGTGGTAAATCACTTCTATTGTGTTTAATGCTGCGATAATGCCATTGTTGATAATGAGTTAGATTGTTTTTAGCGGTAACATTGGGTTTATAGGGGAGTTCACCCGTCAGCATTTCATAGCAAATAACACCTAAAGAAAATAAATCACTTAAATGGTTTGCTTGCATAGTTAGTAGTGTTTCAGGGGCAATATAATTTATTGAACCTTGTGGCACATTTTCTAGTAATGTTTCTTGATCTTCATCTAATGAGGCAACAAATACTGCGCCATAATCGATTAATTTTATTTGTCCATATTGATCAATCATGATGTTGTCAGGCTTCAAATCTCTGTGCACAACCTCAAGTCGTTGAAATGCACGTAAAGCTGAAATGATTTGTTTGATTATATCTCTTACTTGAGCAATGCTGGGCTTTGGATTGTCATACATCCACTGGAAAAGTGTTTGACCATCAATATATTCGCTAATGTGGTACAAAAATTTACTCTTGATATTAAGTGGCATTATGGCCATCACATTAATGTGTTTTACGCGTTCTCCAAGCCAAGCTTCGCGTGTAAATGCTTGCAGATAAAGTGCATCTTCAGCAAAGTTTTCTGAGGGCGCTTTGAGAGTTAACAATTCTCCTGTAATACTCTCTTCAACTAAATAGACATGCGATCTATTACTGGCATGAATAATTTTTTTTACCTGAAAGCTATCCAGTGTTTGACCTACTGCTAACGCGGGTGGAATTGCTTTATTGCGTAACTCTCTTTCAATCTCAGCTAATTTTTTATTGGCAATACTGTTAACCGTGACTAAAAGACAGCTGACATTGTCATCACTCCCCGCTGATAATGCATGCTCTACAATGGTTTTACTTAAGCGCTCTAACTCGAGATTGTCGGGTGTGCTCGATAGTGTTTGTAATAATGACTTTAATTCTTTGTTCGATAAAAACTCATGAACACCATCACACGTAAGTAAATAAATATCGTGCGCTTGCAGGTCAACTTGATGAACATCTACTTGCAAACGAGAATCTGCACCTAATGCTCGTGTCAATATCACGGATTTAGTACCTTGCTTGCAATTATGGTCTTGGCTAATGGCTTCAAGTTGTTTATCACGATATAGGCTGATACGAGTATCACCCACATGAAAAATATAACCAGTGGCAGATTTAAAAACCATTGCCGAAAATGTGGTTAGCCACTGTTGCTGTTGATCAGAGAGATAGTTGCCAGTATCAAGTGCACGACTTTGTGAATATAGCCACTGATTTAAACTGGTAATAACCTTAGCAGCCGACTTTCGTGTAGACCATGTTTGCGGTGTGGCGTAGTAATCACTAATAAACTGAGTAACTGCTAATTGTGATGCTTCGGCTGCTTTACTGGCGCTAGAAACACCGTCAGCAATACAGGCAATAACGCCTTTTGCTATTCGTTCACTTTCATCGGGCACTAAGGCTGCGAAGGCATCTTGGTTTTCTGCTTTGATACCTGCACAAGAATAACCGCCAAACTTTACTTGTAAACCGACGTTGGATTGTAGTGCTTCTGTCAGCTTACTTTTAGCAGTATTACTCTTTGATTTCACAACCTTAGTCATCACTTCATTCCCAATAAATTTAATGAACTTGTATTAATTCTACACTGCCGTCTTCGCGAACTTCTGTGATAGTTCCTCTCGGTTCAGTCATGAAGAGTAGAGCAATAAAACCTACAACAGCCGTTGCAGCGATAACTAAAAAGAAATCTTGATAGCTCACCATCGAAAGTACAGTTAAATAAACAACCGCACCTACATTGCCATAAGCTCCGGTCATACCTGCTATCTGCCCGGTTAAACGACGTTTAATAAGTGGTACAGCAGCAAATACAGCGCCTTCGCCAGCTTGTACGAAAAACGAACATGCCATGGCGGTAATTACAGCTAACACTAAAGGCCAACTACTATCAATCAATGACATAGCAAAGTAACCCAGTGCTAAGCCTGCTGTTAAAATAAGCAGTGTTTTTTTACGACCGAATTTATCACTTAACCAACCGCCACCCGGACGAGACATTAAATTCATAAAGGCATATAAAGAAGCTAGCATACCAGCATAAACCATATCTAAAGAAAAAACGTCAGCAAAAAATAATGGCAGCATAGAAATAACCGCTAACTCAGAGCCAAAGGTAGCAAAATATAATACGTTAAGTACGGCAACTTGTTTGAATTTATATTGGTGAATTTCAGGAACGTCTTCAACAAACAAATGGCCGTTTACTTTATAGGTTTGTTTGATTTCAACAATAAGTAACACAAATAATGCAATGTAAGCAATCATGGAGCTTTGTTCAGAAAGTAATTGCACACCCGCTGGTGATAACTTCCAAGTTAATAATGACAACGCGCCATACATAGGAAGTTTCATTAATAACAATAAGAAAAAGTCACTTTTACTGGTTACTTCCATCGCGCCAGTTTGCTTGGGTTTGAAGTAGGTTGAACCTTTAGGGGTGTCGGTTACATTGAGGTACCAAATAACACTAAATAACAAACTCATTAAACCGGTCAAGCCTACCGCATAGCGCCAGCCTTCTTCTATACCAAAAGCATTGGTAATAAAAAGCGCAATAGCAGGCAAAGACATCGCAGCAGCAGCAGAGCCAAAGTTACCCCAGCCGCCATAAATACCCTCGGCGGTCCCTAATTCGTTAGCAGGAAACCATTCACTTACCATACGAATACCAATAACAAAACCAGCACCAATAAAACCGAGTAAAAACCGTGCCAGTGCGGCTTGTTGAAAGTTTTCAGCTAAGGCAAACATAAAACAAGGGATGCTACATAAAGCCAGTAAAAGTGCGTAGGTAATTCTAGGGCCATATCGATCAGTTACCATACCAATAATAACTCGTGCGGGTATGGTTAACGCAACATTAAGAATAAGTAAGGTTTTTATTTCACTGCTACTTAATCCTAAGCTTTGCGCAATAACTGCTAATAAAGGTGCGTGGTTAAACCATACTGCAAAGGTGATAAAAAAAGCCATCCAGCTGAGGTGTAAAACTTTCATTTTACCGGTAAAGGACAATATTTTTATGCCTGCTTGAGCACTCATAAGTAACTCCTCGTTAAATATAAAAAATAAAATTTGAATAACTAGAGATAGAGCAATTGAAATGCCAACGCGCGCATATTTTATTTATTCTTTAATATCAGTTGTTTATTTTGTTTTACTTGAGGGGTGGCTATTTTTTTTGCACTGTACTTATCAGTATGCACAGATAGAGTGCAGTTATTTCTGCTTATATATTTTTTAATAAGTTATTCATATCGGCCTTTTTAAAGAAAATAATGCAGCATAAAATGTTTATAAACTAGTTTTTGGATACGGTTATTAATAAAATATATGTCATGCTCACGACTCAGTTGCGCTCTGATATTTGTATGATGCATTACAAAGAACATAAGTATAACGGCGATTAGTTTGCTGTCGACTATAGAGGTTTTTCAAGTTAAGCAATTAAATATGTATAGCATTAGTGAGTTTAGTGGCATTGCTGACGAAGATAAAGCTACAAGGGTATTTGTAATTTGAGAGAGGAGAATTACCCTATTTGTTCTGAGGTATATCCGCTTCACTTGAATATACTCGTTTCAGGAAGTCTGAGCGACTCATAATCAAGGCGCATTTTTTATTAAGGGTTATTCCCTTAAAAAGAAATGTAACGCAGAGTATGATTTGCACAGCACTCCCCAAAGGGCTGGTTTAGAAACGCTTTATGCTTCGTTATTAATTTTGAGAAGGGAGTAACCATTTTCTTCAATCAATGCCTTGCCTAAAAGCGTTTCTAATTCCAGCTGAATCATGCATCCTCAAGTGGAACGGGTATATGTCTCATTATTTTAATCTTAGTATCATCTTTGTTCCATAATTTCTGAATCACGCTTTCTCTATCCGTTGCTACATTATTCGTCCAAATAGTAATATTAGGCTCTAATTCTACTTGCATTATTAATGCTTGTGCCTCTAAGGTCGTTTGTAAGTGCTTAGCAACAGCGGCACCAGTGTCAATGACGGTGACATCTTTATTTACAATTTCTAGAATCAGATCTCGTACAAATGGATAATGGGTGCAGCCTAGTACAATGGTATCTGCGCCAGCATTGAGTAGAGGGGTGCAGTATTGTGTGAGCAATTTTTTGGTACCATAGGTGTTAGTGTCTCCTCGTTCTATACATTCCACTAGCCCGACACAGCCTTGTGTGTGTACTTTAATGTCTTGGCCATAAGTTGTTAGCAAGGCGGCAAACTGTGCACTTTCGAGTGTACCTACAGTGGCTAGTACACCTACTACACCATTTTTGCTGGCTAACGCAGCGGGTTTGACTGCAGGCTCCATGCCTATAATTGGTAATGTGTACTTAGCGCGCATTAATCGAATTGATGCCGCAGTTGCCGTATTACAAGCCACGACTAATGCTTTAACGCCTTGAGCGATTAAGAAATCAGCGATCTCAAAGCAGCGTTCGGTAATTTTCTCTGAACTTAAATTACCATACGGGGCGTATTGACTGTCCGCCACATAGGTTAAACTCTCATGCGGCATCAAGTTGTTTATATGATGAAGCACTGATAGGCCGCCCACGCCAGAGTCCATTACGCCAATCGGCTTACAACCTAGGGAGCTGGAATTTGAGGGGATATTTTTCTGTAAACGAAGATGCATAATTTATAATGACGAATTATCTTCAAAACATCAACAATGGGTCATCGATTAAGTAATATTTTATACGTACTGGTGCTAGCTGTATAAATGATAGCGGGCGATATTAATGAGCTTAATGCAGATAGTGGTATACTTTTAACCGACCCGTTTTTGACAAAATTTACACCCGTTTATCACAAACTATCTATGTTTAATCACTACATCACTTTGCGCAATGCTAGAACAACATAAAATATAGCCCTGTTGCTTTTCTTCGGCTGATAAACCGTCATCAGCTAATTGAGCTACCTCACCGCTGATTAACTTGGCTTTACAACGACCACACATACCCGCTCGGCACGAATAGGGGATAATTAATCCTGCCTCCTCTCCATGCTCTAATATTGTTTTTTGATTATCTGCTTTATGCTTTTTGTTCCAAGTTTCAAATTGTATGGTCACTTTCTTTTTGCTTTTCACTGTTGTGGTTGCAACCGTTGAATTAGATTGATTAAAAGTAGGAGGTCGCTGTGATTTGCTAATAATGAGCTTATCACCTTGTTTTATGCTGCCACTGCTTAATGGTATTAGATTTTGCCCAAATAGTACTTCACCATTACTGGTTTGTCGGTATGTTTTCAGTGTACTTAACGGCTGCTGTTGAGCATCTTTCACCCCATTTTCAGGATTCACTGTCGTCAATATGCAGCGTTCACAGGGCTTACTTACTTTAAACTCTACGTCACCAATGCGAATGTATTGCCAACCATCTTCGGCAAATGGTAAACAGTTATCAATAACAATATTAGGACGGAACTGAGCCATTGAAACCGCCTTTTCATTATTAGCGGATAGTCGCTGATTGAGATCGTCCAATGATGCTTGTGAAATTAAAAGCAGGGGGTAACCGTCAGCAAAAGCGAGTTTGCGAGCATTGTCAGTATTCACTTTTTTCTCCCGCGTGGATGCTTGCCCAAAATATAATAACTGACAGGGGCGTTGCAAGTAGTCACTAAACCACGAGCTAGCTCCTGTAGAGCAAAGTTGCCCAGCTACTTCGTCGCCCCATACGGTTACATTTTGATATTGATTACTAAAGTATTTATACGTTAGCGTGAACGTTGGCATATTGGGAGCAGACAACTTTATGCCCTGCTCGGTAAGTGAGGTTGTTACCAAGCAGAGTGTTGGCTCAGTACGGGCGGTGATAAATTGTCCTGAGTTATCGCTAATAACAAAGCGTCGATCGAAGGCTAAGCCTAATTCATCAATATCTGCATGGGATAAACTGATCCCCATAGTTGATTTAATAGGGTAAATGTAAAGATTACTAACGGTTACTGTTGACATATTTTGTTTAATAGTTTTTTACTTGTCTAGGGGGATATACCTGTAATCATTCCAAGTGCTCTATTCAGAGTACTTGAGCAATTTCAGTTTGAGGCGCGTCAATTAAATCATGGTATTCCCTATTTCTTTGGCGCAACAATAAAATGGGATTGCTCAAGTGCTTCTCCGATGGGGCTAAAAACGATTTATACTGCCTTATTGATTTTGACAAGGGAAAAACCATTTCCCGCAATCAAGACCTTGTTTAAATCGTTTTTTTC
>Ga0105358_10000674_pt1 | contig 17452 bp, 14 predicted proteins | sample GOMGulsemesocosm_5_FD_83509 | JGI IMG/M metagenome (GOLD analysis project Ga0105358, IMG submission 83509) | Methane-oxidizing microbial communities from mesocosms in the Gulf of Mexico - GOM15C Gulf of Mexico | ecosystem: Environmental > Aquatic > Marine > Cold seeps | place: Gulf of Mexico... | reverse complement strand
TAAAAAAAGTGAACAATTCCCTGTTCGCCGCATTAAAACCGACGATTACTTGAATGACTTTTTCTTCGACCCTGATTACATCAATTTAATTGGTACTGCGCGTAACAGTCACAATGGCCAAGTGATCAACCTAGATACTAAAAAGAAAGTCGCTTCAATCGGGCTAACCGGCATGCCACATTTAGGCTCTGGTATTACCTGGAACTATCAAGGTAAGGAAGTATTCGCTTCACCTAATATCAAAGAAGGTAAAATTACCGTCATTGACATGGAAAACTGGCACATTATTAAAGAGATAAAGACCGAAGGTCCAGGCTTCTTTATGCGTAGCCATAGTAAGTCACCTTATGCATGGACCGATGTATTCTTTGGCCCAAATAACGACAAAGTACACGTTATTGATAAGAGCACATTAGAAATAGTAAAAACCTTAGCGCCAGCACCAGGTAAAAATGCCGCCCATGTAGAGTTTACCAAAGACGGCAAATACGTATTACTCAGCGTCTGGGATATGGACGGCGAACTCATTGTTTATGATGCAACCACACTAGAGATAGTGAAGCGCATGCCAATGAAAAAGCCTTCTGGTAAATATAATGTTTATAATAAAATCAATTATGAAAGAGGCACTAGCCATTAAGGCTCTTAACACTTAATTACCTGCTTTAAATTACATAACACAGTACTTCGCATCCCAACCTATTTTGATTATGGTAAACTCTAAAAAACACTTATTAACATTAGGTTTTACAATGAAAAAAATTATACTTGGGGTATGTTTAGTTGTACTCCTTACTGCTTGTTCTGATAACGAAGTGGGTGATATATCGTTAGGGTTCTTTACTCTAAAGGACATAAAAGTGTCATCTTTAGATGACGATAAAATTTTAGGTGTGACTTGTCATATTGCATCAATTGAAGCTAACTTAAGCCTATCCGACCCTAGTGATAGTTCTATATCTTGCCGTCAAACGGGTGATATAACCCCTGAAATGATAGCGACAATTGATAAGAGTAAATCTGGTGAAGTAGTATTCAAAAAGTCAAAGAGTATATTCTTCAAGACCATGAAAGTTAGACGCATTTATGATGCGGAAAATCAAAGCCTGCTCTACCTTTCGTATACGACAAAAGAAACAGATGGTAGTTTTAAGCACAGCCTATCTACAGTGCCTCTATGGGGAACAAAAGCTTACATAGAGCCAGTTCAGCTCAATAACTAAAAGGTGTCATCAATATATTCATACCGAAAGCGGAAAATACAGGTCAACTAATCTTGTTTATCTCAGTAATGGCGAATAAAAACATTTAAGAAAACAGCAGAGCAACTTGCTACTATTGACCTATTCAAAAATAGAAAAAAAATTTAAACAATTACTAAAGGCTATCTGTTAATGTTCTCAACGTTATTTAAAGCAAAACCTGTCATTGATGAAGAAAGCAAAGAGTGGATTTTTGACACCTTTGCTTGGTGTATCGACCAACTTGATGCTGATTTTTTTCAAAATAACAGTGAATTGATATTACCTAACAATACTTTCTATCCGGGTAGCTCAAGCAGTGTTGAAGAAATGGCTGAAACAATTTTTGGCAATACCAGTAGATACACAGGGATGACGTCATGGCCATTAAGGCTGGTATCTGCTGATAGCTTTAGTCCAAAACCAATGCCTCAACTGTCTTTTGAGTCAAGCCTTAGAGGTGAAAGCGCGAAGGTAACTTGCCAAGCTAACTATGAAGTAGGCAATGAAACAGTAGCTCCGGCGATAGACATTGCTTTTCACTCAAGTCAGCTTAACCAACCACAAGATTTAATTGCCTACTTAGTGCAAATACAAGCAGGTATTTTAGTTAAACAAAATGACGCGCTTACAGCCTCAAATAGCAACAGCTCTGGTACAAGCGCCCCCGGTGGCCAAGCAGTACTAGCGCAAACAATTGATTTAGTCGCTTGTTTTATGGGCTTTGGTGTTATTTTTGCAAATACCGCTTACCAATTTAAAGGCGGTTGTGGCTCGTGCAACAACCGCAGCCTTAACCGACAAACCGCATTACCTGAGTTAGAAACGGTTTACGCGTTAGCATTATTTTGCGTAATAAAAGACGTTGATATTAAACCAGTAAAAAAAGAACTAAAGTCTCATTTATATAAGCCATTTAAACAAGCCCACAAAGAGATTTCACTATATTTACAACAAACAACTAACCCTAATCACGCGTTGCTAAATAATTAAATAACCGACTTAGGCTAAGGAGACAAAGTTAGAAATTAGCCATCAAAAAACTAATAATACCAATTGGTATAACCAGCTAGAAAAGTATCATGATAAGTACTGTATTAAAGACAATGCGTCCTTCTTTCCTTTTATTAACACTTGCTTGTGTTTTTTTAGGATTTTGCACATCGTTTGCCACCGGTGCATCAATTGATAACGTACTGCTTGCGTTTATTTTCATGGGTGCCTTGTCTGCTCATATCAGTGTAAACATGCTGAATGAATATCATGATTTTAAAAGCGGTTTAGATTTTAAAACTAAAAAAACACCTTTTAGTGGCGGTAGCGGTGCCTTGCCCAATAACCCAGAAATTGCCAATGCAATATTGTTGTTCGGGCTACTAGCCTTATTCATTACCATCGCTATTGGCATTTATTTTATTACTATTATTGGCACTACAATACTACCCATTGGCCTTCTTGGCTTTATTATTATTGTAACTTACACTCAATGGCTAAATCGTATGCCTTTATTGTGCTTAATTGCCCCTGGATTAGGCTTTGGGCTGTTAATGGTTGTTGGTACGCATATAGTATTAACATTGGAATATTCATCGCTAATTTGGCAGGTTTCGCTCATCCCCTTCTTTCTCATCAATAACCTTCTATTATTAAACCAGTACCCTGATATGCAAGCTGATGCGAGTGTTGGCCGTAATACCTTTCCATTAGCCTTTGGCATTAAGCGCAGCAACACGGTTTATGCGCTATTTATGTTGGCAACGTATTCACTAATTTTTCTGTATATTTTAGTTGGCATACTGCCAGCAATAAGTGCTATTGCGTTAATTCCTATGGTGCTGTCAATTACTGCACTGTTTGGCGTGATTAAGCATCGATCAAACATTGGCAGTTTTCCTAAGTACTTAGCCGCGAATGTAGCAGCAACAATAATAACGCCATGTTTACTCGGTTTATCAATACTTATTGGTTGACCGCCAGCTATCGTTTCCAAAACACATTGATTAACGCGCCTACCATGATCAATCCACCGCCAATAACAGTGGTAACAACAGGTACTTCACTAAAGTATGCCCAACCGATAAATACTGAAAACAGTACTTGCACGTAGGCATAAGCGGTTGCTTTGTTTGCGTCGGCGCAGTGTAGTGCTTTTGTTAACCCTACCTGCCCTATTTGGGTGAATATACCGACTAAAATCAATATACCCATCGCCGTTAAACTAGGCACAACAAAATCACTGCCTAACATGATAATGGAAACGGGAAAGGCAACCATCGGGAAGTAAAAGATAATGACTGAACTGTCGTCAGTTTTGGTCAACTTTTTGACAATGATATAAGCAACAGCACTACCAAAAGCTCCTAGTACACCCGCAGTAATGCTTAACCATGGATAATGTACGCCACTGTCTAATTGCAAATTTGGCTGAATAATAATGGATAAGCCGATTAAACTGATGACGATACAGGCGATGGTTGAGCGCTGTATAGTTTCTTTCAAAAAAAACAATGCCAGAATAGCAGTAAACACAGGATGCAAATATTGCAATACAGTCGCTTCTGCCAATGGTAAGGTTGTTACCGCATAATAAACAAGCATAAGCGCAAACGAGCCAACGGTGCCACGCGCTATTAGTAGTACTTTATTGTGCCCAAATAGGGGGATTTTTTTACGCTTAATATCAGCGTAACTAATAATGCCCGACACGATGGATCTTACCGCGACAATTTCGAGTACCGGAATACCTAAGCCGTTTACTTCTTTTACACAGGCAGCCATTAAGGCAAAACCTAATGCCGAGATCAACATATACCAAACGCTCATTGGCATTGAATTTTTTATTACAGTGAACATTTACAGTTGTACTCGAATAGAAAAAGAAGGTTTTACTGTGTTTAAACAGTAATATTATTTATGCATACCTGCAAACAGCGGGGTAATTCTATCTCTGATAGCTTGGTATCTTTGTTTTTCGCATAAGCCAAAGCCCGATAACTGCCTTACTTTATTACGGCCAAATAACGGTACTGTCATGCCGGCAAGAAAACGACAATAGCTTTCAGCTGACAAGGGTTGGTTTATTTTATCGTTAAGTCGTTGTGCTAATTCCACCATACCTTGTGTTAACGTTTCATCGCTTGGCCATGGAATTTGTGCATGGGAATGTTCTAGTACTGCGACTTGGCCGCGACAAACACTACAGTGACCACATTGCGGGACTGAGTTGGTGCTGTCGACTCTATTACCGTTAAAAGCAATATCATCAAACCTTTTATCATCAAAATAACGCGCTAAATTTACTGTTAAGCAAGTATCAAGTTGAAAGAAACGTACTAAGGTAGCGATACGTTTAATTTCTTTTTTTTCATTGTCTTTAAAGTAGTTACTGAGGTTTTCGCACAAGCTCGGATCAGCTAATTCATCAAGGTTTATTTTAAACACCTCAGTCATACCTTTAGTTTCAAGCACTATTAAATGTTGTTCTTGTAGGTATTCAAGGGCGGCAATAACACGATTACGCTCAATACTTTTATCTTGTAACAAGGTATCAAAATTTAAACTGCCCCACACTTTTTTAAACTCTGTTGCGTTAAAGATCCGTTGTAAAAAATCTTTACGTTGCTCATTAAAACGATTAATAATTTCAGTTTTTGGCTGTAGCAGTTTAATTTTAAAGTCAGCAAAATACGCATATTGCGGCTCTATCACGCCAGCAAGTTCTAGCTGTACCAGTAAGGTTTTCAGCGGCAATTGTTTAATATTAACAGCATTAGAGAGCTGTAAAATTTGTAGCTCCCACTTTCCTTCAGATAGGCTGTTATAGGTGCTTGTTATTACCTCTGATTTTATCGTGTTTAATAACATTTCAATGCCAGTAAATTCAGGCGTATCACCGTAAACAAAGTTTTCTACGGTATTTAACCCATCAAGGTTTGCTAACGTAAAACACTGTGAAGATAAGCCATCTCGCCCTGCTCGGCCTATTTCTTGACTGTAATTTTCAATGGATTTTGGCAAGTCGTAATGAATAACAAAACGTATATCGCTTTTGTCTATGCCCATGCCAAAGGCAATTGTAGCAACAATAACTTGTATTTTACCGGCCATAAAATCTTGCTGAATTTGACTGCGGGTATCACTGTCAAAACCTGCATGATAAGCACAAGCATTAAACCCTTGTTGCGTTAAGTACTGCGCAACTGTTTCAGCCGAATGTTGCAAGGTTACGTAAACAATACCAGCACCCTGTTGCGCGGTAATTATTTGTGCAAGTTGGTTATTTTTATGTGCTTGCGTAACGGATAGCACACTTAAATCAAGATTTGGTCGATAAAAGCCTGTTTGTACAATATGTTCGTCTCTGATAGCAAACTTAGCCGCCATATCTAGTTTTACTTTACGCGTAGCCGTTGCGGTAAGTAATAACACCAAGGGAATTTTTAACGCTTGGCAGTAACTGGGGAGTTTCAAATAATCGGGTCTGAAATTATGACCCCACTCAGAGATACAATGCGCCTCATCAACCACCAGCATAGACACTGGTACTGATTCAATAAACTGTCTGAAGCGTTCATTTTTAAAACGCTCTACCGATACCATTAATACTTTAATTTCACCACTGCGCACACCTGCCATTACGGTTTGTGCTTCGTTGCCTTTTAAGGTGGAATCAATACTTGCTGCTTTAATGCCTTTGCTTGCAAGAAACGCTAATTGATCTTTCATTAACGCTAACAGTGGTGAAACAACAAGCGTTAAATGGGGTAAGTGCAAAGCGGTTAATTGATAGCATAAAGACTTGCCCGAGCCTGTAGGAAATATAGATAACGTTGACTGCCCTGCTAGCAATTGCGTTATGGTTTGTTGCTGGCCTTCTCTGAACGCTTCAAAACCAAAAGTAGTTTGTAACGATTGCTGAAGCGAGTTTGAAGGCTGTCCATTCATGTTCTATATTCCAATAAAATAATTTGTAGCAAGCTCATGTAACAAAACTAAGCGTAATAAGCCTGCTCTATACGTTGACAAAATTGTACTAAGTTTGGGTAACTGCGCGCTTTATCATTAAACTCATTTGTACAGTCTACCGAAATGAATTGGCATAAGATTGAATAAACAATCGCATCAAAAGAACTTTCTTTATTATTAAAAAAATACATTTGATCGCCTAACAAAGTAGATAACGCTACAAAACTTTTATCGCTAATGGCTAAAATTTCAGCTTTGCTATGTCTACCAGTTCCTTGCCCATGCAGATTTTTTTTAACGCTTTTTCGAATTAGGCTGGGTATAAATAAGCGTAAAGGGAAAGGTAAAGCCCCAAAAAATGTTTTATTTACTCGCTGCCATGTGCCTTCTAAAATCCATCGAGAATAAACTAAACACCAATACAGGTTTTCATCAAGAGACTTGGTAAAAAGATAAGCTTGTGCTTTTTGTTCTGATGATAAATGCTCATCTAATAACACTTGATATTTATCTGTTAGATACTCCAAAATAGCTTGTGAATCAGCAATGGTATTTTCATCGCTTTCATTGTTATCAACAATAAAAGGTAACTTACCTTTTGGCGCTATTTTTAAATTATTAGTGCTTGCGATAACTTCAAATGGCAAAGCTGCCATTTTCATAAAAGCATCCACTTTAACCACAAATGGGCTTGGGTCCATTACGCCAAAGCTACTACCAAAACTGTATAATTTAATCACTTCATTTTCCTTTTAAATATAAATCGACAAACAGACACTGATTATTCATACAGTACTTGATAATAAGAATTATTTCAAAAGTAATTTTAATGACACTAACTACTTTTCAGCCGCCACAACTGAAATTTCAACTAACAAGGCTTCTCGTGCCATTTTAGCCGCAACACAAGCACGTGCTGGTGCATAGCCTTCAGGTACCCAAGCATCCCATACGGCGTTCATATCAGCAAAATAACTCATGTCTTTAACATAAATAGTTGCTGATAAGATGTGCTCTCTGTCACTGCCGGCTTGTGTTAATAGTGCATCAACTTTATCCAACATGGTTTGTGTCTGTTCGGTAATATCTTTAGTTGCATCTGCCGCTACTTGACCGCATAAATAGATGGTACCCTTGTGTTTAACAATACGGCTCATGCGTTGCTTTGTTTCTTGTCTTTCAATAGACATTGTTACTTCTCCAACATATCAATAAATTTTTGTGATTGTTCAATAGCTAAATTCATATCTTTAATTAATGCGCGAACATCTCTTTTAATAGACACCATTTCGCCTTGCAAAGCACCAATCGCTTTAGCATTTAGATTATGCTTTAAAAACAGGCTGTTATCTTTTAATGCTGATAAAACAGGTGCCATTTTACTTTCTGCTTTATACATCGATTTCATTAGCGATTTGTAACGGCGTTGAGTTTCTCTTAATTTTGTTGAGCTTTGTCTTTTTAGGCTTGAACTTGAAATCTCTTCTATTTCATCTTGCCACTCTTCAAATAATGCTTCAGACACATCTTCTATTTTTTCAATACGTGAACTTACATGTTCTGCTGCTTCTTTAGAGTCTTCGTATTGCTCTTGAATAATATTGTATTGGTCCTCAAGATCGCCACCATCAAAGTTAATTAATGCCGTCATTTCTTCTAATGCTGATTTAAATTGCTCTTGAGCTTCTTCTTGTGATTCTTTGGCATCAACCACACGATCAACCATGATGTCACGCTTGTGGATGCCAACTTTCTCCATGGCAGAATAATAGGCACTAGAACACCCTGACAAAGCAATAAAACTTATAATAACGCATAACTTTTGACTAAATTTAAACATAAAAATTCCCTTATATGATCTTAAAATTATTATTTAATTGGTATTACTCCTACTATTACTTTTCACAATACCTTTTATCGTCTGGTGTGAAAAGCGCTAATATTCATTAGGGTATTTGAGTAAACCCTTATACTATTTATTAATAACCAACAAAAACCCCAAGGCTTTTCAACATTGGGGCTTTAATTTCTAGCTTACTTGAATTTAGAGGTTAGACGATGGAAAATCGTTAATATTCTAGGCGAATGCACGGAACTGACGAATGTCAGTGAGCACTTTCAACAACGAACTTTTATGATTTAACAAGTCTAAAACTAAATTACTCCCATTCTATGGTGGCTGGTGGTTTTCCTGAAATGTCGTAAACAACACGTGAAATGCCATCAATCTCATTAATAATGCGATTTGAAACCAAGCCTAAGAAATCATAAGGTAAATGTGACCAGCGAGCAGTCATAAAATCAATAGTTTCAACACAACGTAAACTAACTACCCAATCATATTTACGGGCATCGCCCATAACGCCTACCGATTTTACTGGTAAAAACACAGTAAACGCTTGGCTTACTTTTGTGTATAAGTCATGTTTGTGTAATTCTTCAATGAAAATAGCATCTGCACGACGTAATAAATCAGCATATTCTTTTTTCACTTCACCTAAAATACGTACACCTAAACCAGGTCCAGGGAACGGGTGACGATAAAGCATGTCATATGGTAAACCAAGCTCTAAACCGATTTTACGTACTTCATCTTTAAATAATTCACGTAATGGCTCAACTAAACCTAATTTCATGTAATCAGGTAAACCGCCAACGTTATGATGCGACTTAATCACATGTGCTTTGCCTGTTGCGGAGGCAGCTGATTCAATTACGTCAGGGTAAATAGTACCTTGTGCTAACCATTTTGCATTTTCAAGCTTGTTCGATTCTTCTTCGAAAACATCAATAAAGACATTACCAATAATCTTACGTTTTGCTTCTGGCTCACTTTCACCCGCTAAACGATTTAAAAATCTATCTTCCGCTTCAATTTTAATGATGTTTAAACCGAAGTGATCACCAAACATATCCATTACTTGCTGGCCTTCGTCTAAACGAAGTAAACCGTTATCAACAAATACACAGGTAAGTTTATCGCCAATAGCACGATGTAATAACATGGCAACTACTGATGAATCTACACCACCTGAAAGACCTAAGATAACTTCGTCGTCACCCACTTGCTCTTTCATTTTTGCGATAGCATCTTCAATAATTGACGCTGAGGTCCATAGCTTTTCACACTGACAAATTTCAACAACAAAGTTTTCTAAAATACGTAAACCTTGTTTAGTGTGCGTAACTTCTGGGTGAAATTGTACACCGTAGAATTGCTTTTCTTCGTTCGCCATTGCGCCATAAGCACAACTTGCTGTTTGTGCTACGGTTACAAAACCTTCAGGGATAGCCGACACTTTATCGCCGTGACTCATCCATACGTCTAATAACGCATTACCGTTATCACCAATACTATCTTCAACTTTATTGAACAATGCAGATTTAGCAATTAACTCAACTGCAGCATAACCAAACTCTTTATGGCTCGAACTTTCAACGCCACCACCAAGTTGCTCAGCCATAGTTTGCATGCCGTAACAAATACCTAATACCGGAACATTGGCGGTAAACACATATTCTGGCGCACGAGGTGAATTAGTTTCAGTAACTGATTCAGGGCCACCCGCAAGAATAATACCCGTTGGGTTAAATTCTTTAATTTGCGCTTCAGTCACATCCCATGACCAAAGTTCACAGTAAACGCCAATTTCACGTACACGACGAGCAATAAGCTGGGTGTATTGTGAACCAAAATCTAGAATCAGTATGCGGTGATCATGAATGTCTTTACTCATGTTTGTTTTCCTACCTTTAGCGGCTCATTAATTTAGAGCGATATATAAATAAACAGGCTGAACTAATTTAGTAATAGTTCAGCCTGACAAAAATTCTTTTACTTTCCATTTATCATAAAAGCAACTAAGAATGGTTGAGTTCGAAGTTAATTAGCATTAAGGCAAAGAAGAAGCACGGAGTTGACGTTAGTCAATGAGTACTTCTGATGTAGTCATAATGTTAAATAACAAAGAAATCAGCTATTCGGCTTAGCCCATACGATAATTAGGCGCTTCTTTGGTGATGGTTACGTCATGTACATGTGACTCACCCATACCCGCTGACGTTATTTTCATAAACTCAGGCTTAGTACGCATAGTCTCAATATCTTTAGAGCCAGTTAAACCCATAGATGAACGTAAACCACCCATTTGTTGATGGATAATTGCCGATACCGGGCCTTTATAAGCAACACGACCTTCAATACCTTCAGGTACTAATTTGTCTGCTTCACCATCAGTTTTTTGGAAATAACGATCACTTGAACCTTCTTTTTGATCCATCGCGCCTAAAGAGCCCATACCGCGGTATGATTTATAGTAACGACCTTGGTAAAGTTCAACTTCACCCGGCGCTTCTTCAGTACCAGCCAACATGCTACCAACCATTACACAATGTGCGCCAGCAACTAAGGCTTTAGCTATATCACCTGAAAAGCGAATTCCGCCATCAGCAATTACTGGAATGCCAGTACCTTTCAATGCTTCAACTGCATTTGAAATAGCGGTTAACTGTGGAACGCCAACACCCGTAACAATACGCGTGGTACAAATTGAACCTGGGCCTATGCCTACTTTAACGGCATCAACACCGGCATCAGCCATTGCTTTGGCACCTGCACCCGTAGCAACGTTACCCGCAACAATTTGTAAATCAGGGTATTTATCGCGAGTTTCTTTAACGCGGTCTAATACGCCTTGTGAATGGCCATGGGAAGTATCAATTAATAACACATCAACGCCAGCAGCAACCAAAGCATCAATACGCTCATCAGTGCCAGCACCAACGCCAACAGCTGCGCCTACACGTAAACGACCTAGCTCATCTTTACAAGCATTTGGCTTGTTTTCAGCTTTTTGATAATCTTTTGCAGTAATTAAACCCACTAATTTAAACGCATCATCAACAACTAATATTTTTTCAATACGGTTTTCATGCATTAGCCCTAAAATTTCTTCGCGAGCAGCGCCCTCTTTAACTGTCACTAAATTTTCTTTAGTCGTCATTAGTGCTGACGCAGGCTTAGTTAAATCTGTTTCAAAGCGTAAATCACGACCGGTAATAATACCGACTAAGTTATTTTCATCATCAACTACCGGAAAACCGGTAAAACCTAAGTCATCAGCTTTATGCATGATTTGTTCGATAGAATCAGATGCAAGAACAGTTTTTGGATCAGATACAATACCGCTTTCATACTTTTTAACTTGCGAAACATTATTGGCTTGTTCAGCGATAGTCATATTTTTATGAATAAAACCTAAACCACCCTCTTTCGCCAATGTAATGGCTAAACGCGCTTCAGTTACTGTATCCATGGATGCAGATACCATAGGCACATTTAAGCTGATTTTTCGGGTTAAACGGGTTTTTAGATCGGCTGTATGAGGTAGTACCTTTGAATGAGCAGGTACAAGTAGAACATCGTCAAAAGTTAACGCTTCTTGGGCAATTCGTAACATCGCAATATCACCAGAGTTAGATGTGAAGTGAGTACTAAAGTCGTATAAGTTAGTACTGAATATTGCGGCAGAATTTTAACTGTTTTCTTTGGTTAGGTAAACATAAATTTGACTTCAAATGGTATTATTTTTACGGCTGAAAGCAAAATAAATACGCTTTGATCATGTTTATACCCAAACCACTTCAAGATGCAGGGTTCAGCGAGAATTAAAAGGCTTATAGGCAAGGCATTAATTGAAGGTAATAGTTGTTCTGTTGTCAAAATCAATAACGCGGAATATACGGCTTTTAAACTCGCCCTGCGGGGGCTTCAGAGCAAATCATGCTCATCGTTGTATCTATTTTTAATGGAACAACCATTAATAAAAAAATACTCCTTGATCAAGAATTTCTCTGTAGCCCTGAAACTCGCATTTTGAAGTGGCTTGGGTATAGCTCAATCGTCCCGAAACTCGCATCTTGAGGTGGTTTGGGTATATACTCTTGTTCCAACACGATTTAATTGATTGAACACCTATTTTTATGGCAGAACAGCACATTTTACAAGTAAGTGAGTTAACCAAAAAAGTTCGCTTTATTTTAGAAAACGAGCTAAGTACTCTTTGGCTAACGGGTGAAATATCTAACTTTGTTGCTGCTAGTTCTGGTCATTGGTATTTGTCGCTTAAAGATAGCAAGTCACAAGTTCGCTGTGCCATGTTTAAAGGTAATAATCGTCGTGTTAGGCTACAACCACGTAATGGACAACAAGTGCTAGTACGTGCCAAAGTTTCATTGTATGAGCCTCGAGGTGATTTTCAATTAATTATTGAGCAAATGGAAGATGCGGGTGAAGGCTTATTACGTCAACAGTATGAACAGCTAAAAAATAAGCTTAATGCTCTGGGTGTATTTTCTCAAGCACACAAACAAGCCATCCCTGAGCACATTCAATCGGTAGGAATAGTTACTTCACCTACAGGTGCTGCTGTTAAAGATATTTTATCGGTATTAAAGCGTCGAAACCCCAACATTAACGCCATCATTTATCCCGCGTTAGTTCAAGGAGAATATGCCAGTAATGATATTTGCCATGCGATTGCTCAAGCAAATACTCGACAAGAGTGCGATGTATTGATTGTTGGTCGTGGTGGTGGTTCTTTAGAAGATCTTTGGCCGTTCAATGAAGAGTCTGTGGTGCAAGCTATTTATGATAGTAACTTACCTATTATCAGTGCGGTTGGGCATGAAATTGATACCACGTTAAGTGATTATGTAGCCGATCTACGCGCAGCCACCCCTTCAGCAGCCGCTGAATTAGTAGCAAGTGACAGTAATGAAATATTAGACAAAATAACCACATTAGAACAAAGGCTAAGCCATGCTATTAGTCGAAAAAAAATTACGTTACAGCAACAACAAAAGAATCTTCAGCATAGATTAGCGCGAGTTCACCCTGAGCAGCAATTGTTGGTACAGCAACAAAAGCACGATGAGTTGAGTCTACGATTAACGAATGTAATACAACGGTTAATGCTGCAATCTGCACAACAGCCAAAGCAATTACAACAAAGATTACAACAATTATCCCCAATGAAGGTAATCACTGCACAGAAAAACCAAGTAAAACAGCAAGAACAAAGGTTGATTCATGCGATACAGAATGGTTTACAACATAAACAGGAATCTTTTGTGCATTTAATAGAGCAAATACAGTTGGTGAGCCCATTAGCAACAATTGCTCGCGGCTATAGTATTACTCGAAGTAAAGATAATGATGTGATCAATTCAATTTCGCAAGTGACATCAAACGATGAGATTACGGTACAAGTTACTGATGGAAAGATTATAGCCAGAGTGTTATACCCGTAATCATTCAAAATGCTCAATTCAGAGTACATTTTGAATGGTCGCGGGTATATAGAGATGAGATTATTTTGCAAAAAAATTAGTCTTGTACCGTGATAGTATTCAATAATAACTGACTTATTTCATTATCACTTACTGAATTAAATTTAATACCAAAAGATAAACCGTCTGCCTGCTGTTTTAAATTACATATCGAGCCATTAAGCTTAATGTTATTACCGCCTTGGTTATCTTCAATAATAATTTCAATTAGTTTTTTTTCTGATAAAACGAGCTTTTCGCCATTTTCAATGTTTAGCTGACAACCGCTTATAGACAAGTTAGTAATAGTAGCTTGCCAATAGTCTTGATCTATTTTTACTTTGGCATGAATATGAGTGTCGATACGAATAGATGATCGTAAATTTTGTATACCAATAGTACGAGGGAAGTCTAAAACAATAATACGGGATGGCATTTGTATAGTTTGCTTAATAGTACTTACAAAAGCAAGCACTGCCCCTTCATGTCCTTCAATCAAGCCACGTACTGTAACGCCCATTCCTTGCGTAATATGTTGAGAAAATTTACCTAGCTTATTGGTGTCGGGAAACTGAATGAGTACATATTTCTTAGGTAAATAACCAATAAAAGTTGTCCTAAATTTACCCCGTTGACCGGCAGGAGTAATGATGTCAATAGTGACCATTGAGCCTGCATGCAACAAAGACAAATTGCGGTTTAAGCGCGTTGCTGTTTCAATATTAGTTGCTTTTTCAGTCATTGATACTCTATAAACAATAACAAGTTAATATAATTTACCTTAGCCAAAGGGGAACTCAAATGCAATATAAATCAGTTACAAAGAGTGAAGTTACTAGTCATGAGTTTCGAAATACGAAGACACAACAACAGATTGGTGTGTCTTCTGCTCACACGTTACTTATTATCTTTATTATAGCCCTGAGTTGCTCTCGCTATTTTCTTTTGTTCGGTATAGTTGAGTTTTTTCTTGCCTGCAAATGGATTTGAGGTTTCTCTAAATTCAATACGAATAGGTGTACCCATAATTTTTAATGATTTACGGTAATAATTCATTAAATAGCGTTTGTATGACTGAGGTAATTTTTTAGCTGAATTACCATGAATAACTATGATAGGTGGGTTATAGCCACCCGCATGGGCATATTTCAATTTAATACGGCGACCTTGATGCATAGGTGGCTGATGATCAAACGTTGCCATATCCAATATTTTAGTTACCATCGCAGTAGAAATGCGCTTAGTAGCACTCACAAAAGCTTCTTCTACTGATGCATATAAATGACCAACACCTGTGCCATGTAACGCTGAAATAAAGTGAATTTTAGCAAAATCGATAAAACCTAAACGTCTATCAAGTTCGGTTTTAATTCTATCTTTAGCATGCTCTTCTAATCCATCCCACTTATTAACGGCTAACACCAGTGAACGTCCAGATTCTAAAATAAAGCCAAGTAAGCTTAAATCTTGATCACTAATACCTTCACGCGCATCAATTAACAATAAACACACGTTAGAGTCTTCAATCGCACGTAATGTTTTAATCACTGAGAATTTTTCAACTACATCAGTAACATTTTTACGACGACGAATACCTGCTGTATCTATTAAAGTATAAGAGCGACCATTATGTTCCATCGGAATGTAAACACTATCGCGAGTAGTGCCTGGTGCATCAAAAACGACTACTCGTTCTTCGCCTAAAATACGATTAGTTAAGGTTGATTTACCAACATTAGGTTTACCGATAATAGCGAGCTTAATAGTATCGTTTTCTTTAGGTGCATCTTCAATTTGTTTTTCAAGTTCTGCTTCGCTAAGCTCATGCTCATAGTCACCGTCAAACTCACCCTCTTCTGAATTAGCGACTTTAGGTTTCCCAAGTGCTTCAATATGAGGAGTAAGCGCTAAGGTTAATAATTGCGTTACGCCACGCCCATGAGCAGCAGCAATTTTATGTACATCTTCACCAAGGCTTAATGCATAAAATTCAGCGACAGCTGAATCAGCATCGATACCATCAACTTTGTTCGCTACTAAGAATATTTTTTTATCTTGTTTACGTAAGTAATCAGCAATACCATAATCGGCAGACGTTAGACCATCGCGGGCATCAACGATGAATAATACCGCATCAGCCTCATCAATAGCCGTCAACGATTGTTCAGCCATGAGTATATCAATACCTTCTTCATCACCATTAATACCACCGGTATCAATAACAATAAAGGGATGTTCTTCAACCTCTGCTTGGCCATACTGGCGATCGCGTGTTAAGCCAGGGTAATCAGCAACTAGGGCATTTCTAGAGCGGGTTAAGCGATTAAATAACGTTGATTTACCAACATTTGGGCGGCCAACTAGGGCAACAACAGGAAGCATGAAAACCTCAAAAAATGAATAAACACCTAGTTTCCGTATTAATACTAGAACGGAATAAGATTATTTATATAATATAAAAACAAGCAACGGCTCCAATGCAAATTGCATAGGAGCCGTATATAATTTTAGTCTAAAAAACCAATTAAAAGTAATTAGTTTACTTTTCAGTGACAACTATTTTCGGTGTTTCAATAGCCTGTAAATCACCATCTCGTGATTGGCTATATAAAACGTTATCAAGCACTGTTGGTGTCGCGTGTATACCACTGCTATCAACTTCATGTCGAGCAACAATCTCACCGTTTTCTTGATTTAGCCAATGTAAATAACCTTCAAAATCACCTACTACAACATAATCATCAATAACAGCAGGACCGGTAACACCACGATTAGCCAGTGCTAAGTTACTCCAACGCTCAATACCATTAACTCTATCAATAGCATAAACATGACCGCGTAAATTTGTTAAGAAAATAGTATTGCGATAAATCGAAATTTGACGATACGATGAATATTGACGCTTCCATATTACTCGGCCACTTTTCAACTCTATCGCAGCTAAGTTACCTCGTGAAGAGACGGCATAAACTTTATCACCAAAAACTACTGGAGATGAATCAACATCAATAACGCGTTCAAGTTCAGTAGATCCTGTAGGCTCACCAATTTCAGTTGACCAACCTTGTTGACCTTTATTTAATAAATAAACATTAACGCCACCTTTACTAGTACCGACAATAACGCCACCTGATGCAATCACTGGCTGACTAATGCCGCGCAATGTTAGCGCAGGAACATCTTGATCAATTTTCCATAACTCTTCACCGTCATCAGCATTAAAAGCTTTCATAATTCCTGAGGCGGTATTTACTACAACAACGCCAGAATCAACCGCGGGTGCAGAAATAATTTCACCTTTAATATCTGCTTGCCAAATAAGCTCACCTGATTTTGCATCTAGCGCATAGATTTTGCCATTTTCACTACCAATAAAAACTTTATTCAAACCCGCAACTGGACCACCGGCAAGTAGTGCTGGCAGCCTGTTATCCCAAAAGCTACGCTCGTTATCAACATCACTTAAGTCAATTTCCCAGAGTTGCTTTCCCGTTTTTACATCAAAGGCAATAACATCACCCTCTCGGCTAGCACTATAGACAGTATCATAGGCAACGACAGGCTTAAGGCGAGAAAAGTAATTTTCGCTACCATCACCAACGCTTTCTTCCCATAAAACATTTGGCTCAAACTGTTGATTAATTTCAGTAAGCTCGGCAACTAAATCACTAGTATCTTCGTCTTCATCCGTTGATGAGCAACTAAACAAAGTGCTAGACAATAAAAGCACAGCTAATACACTTTTGTAATTTGTGAACACGCTATGATTAGCCTGTTTATTAAATAAAACCATTGAACAACCTTATTTACTTAGCAGCAGGAACTATAGAAGTTAAATTAACAGCTGTAGCTAAATCATCTAATTTCATTTGCAAACCAGGGCTACCAGCTAAACCATCAGCGGCAATAGCAACTTG
>Ga0105358_10000673_pt1 | contig 17470 bp, 17 predicted proteins | sample GOMGulsemesocosm_5_FD_83509 | JGI IMG/M metagenome (GOLD analysis project Ga0105358, IMG submission 83509) | Methane-oxidizing microbial communities from mesocosms in the Gulf of Mexico - GOM15C Gulf of Mexico | ecosystem: Environmental > Aquatic > Marine > Cold seeps | place: Gulf of Mexico... | reverse complement strand
CCATCATGTAAAACCACCCGAATACACGCTAAAGTATGATAACTATTTTGGGCTATACCACAGCACATACCACTGGCATTATTTGCGGCAATACCTGCAATTTTACAGGTATTAATTGAAGCAGGATCTGGTCCTATTTTTCGGCCATAAGGTAATAAGTATTTATTAGCATCGGCGCCAATAACACCAGGGCCTAATTTAATTTTAAGGCCTAAATCTACAATCTCATGAGCACGCCAATTCGTTGTCAACATGATTAAAATAGAGTCTGATTGTGCTTGCCCTGAAAGGCTGGTACCCGCAGCTCTAAAAGTAACCGGCAATTTAAACAGCGCAGCTTCTCTTAGTACATTTACGACCTCTGTTTCATTATCAAGAATTAAGACTAACTGTGGAACTAAACGATAAAAACTTGCATCTACACCATAGGCAAGTCGTTTAGCGTAACTACTTATTATTCGTTCTTTCGGTAGAAATTTATCTAATTGCTTGGAAAAATCATGATATTGCGGTGATAACATTACAAACTCTCTTATTAACTATTTTAAAGTAGCACATTTAGATTAGATAAAATCACTTAGACAGTTCTTGTTGGCGAGTTTATTAACCGATTAAATAAGGGCTTTAAAAAACCTAACCTAAGTATTTTCATACTACACATCACACAAGTCTGACAGAAAACGTTTGTATTTATAGTAATGAAATGAAGAAATAATAATTAGAGTGAAAACTATCCTGTCAAATTGGATATTGTTTAAAAGTATTTTAAAAATATAACTTCTTATATGCATAAGACACAATCTAATTCATTACATTATCAATAATATTAAATGAAGGATAAATGCGATATAGGTACTTACACGTATTTTTTCTACGTGTTTACACTTAGTTTTAGCAGCTTTTTATTTGTAATGAATAAATATGGTAACGAAATTATGTTTTCATAATTTATTATCGAAAGAAAGTATTTAATACCAATTGAAATAATGAATCGACCAACTTAGATAGGGGGGCATTTTTAATTACGGCTACCATAAATTTTGCTATAATTTTAATACCGAATTCGAAATACATATATTTCACCTACTAATTTCTCATTATGGATTTATTTGTACTTAAAAAAATCATTTCAATTTTTATCATGCCAATAAATTTGGTTTTTATTTTATTAATTTTAGCTATATTATATTTTAAAAAACGTCCTAAAGTCAGTTTTAAATACTTGATTTCATCTGTACTATTATTGCTCTTATCTTCAATGCCAATTGTTTCTGACACCTTAATGGTAACTATTGAAGATAATTATGAAGCTTTTTCACGTTCTAGTAAACCGGTTGATTATATTGTGATTTTAGGAAATGGTCATTCTAGCAATGACGCTTTACCCGTGACTAGTCAGTTAAAAGTAGCGTCCTTACAACGTCTAGTAGAAGCATTAAGGATTTATAAAATTCACCCCGAAGCAAGAATCATTACCTCAGGTTTCGCTAGTAATGATCCTGTATCAAATGCAGAAAAAATGAAACAGTCATTAGTACTCTTAGGTGTTTCTGAACAAAAAATTATTACAGAGAATTTTCCTAAAGATACAGAAGAGGAAGCACTGCTCATCAGTCCAAGGGTACAAGGGACTAATGTTGTATTAATTACCAACGCAGATCATATGCCAAGGTCAATGAAGTATTTTCAACTTCAAGGGGTATTTCCAATTCCAGCCCCGACAGGGTATTGGGTTAGAGGGCTTAATAATACAACTAGTTGGAGATATTATATACCCAGTAGTAAAAAATTAGAGCAAACGACCACCCTTTGGTATGAAAGTTTAGGTCGATTAGTGCAATGGTTTAAAACGTTATTTAACTAACATGCATAAGGTTATTTAAATTATATACCCGTTCCACTTGAAGATGCATGATTCAGCTGGAATTAGAAACGACTTTAGGCAAGGCATTGATTGAAGAGAATGGTTACTCTCTTCTCAAAATCAATAACGCAGCATAAAACGTTTCTAAACCAGCCCTTGGGGAAGGCTGGGCAAATCATACTCTGCGTTACATTTCTTTTTAAGGACGCTACATGGATGTAGCTTATTAGAGAATGCAGGAGCATATTCTCCTGAATAACCCTTAATGAAAAAATGTGCCTTGATTATGAGTCGCTCAAACTTCCTGAAACGAGCATCTTCAAGAGGAACAGGTATAAGCAACTAAACAGGGTTATCAATATCAATAAAAACTACATCTAGGCCCTGCTCTTTAGCAATATATTCGCCAAGAGCTTTAACACCATAACGCTCCGTAGCATGATGGCCTGCAGCAAAGAAATGAATATCCGTCTCTTTAGCAATATGCGTAGTTTTTTCCGAAACTTCACCTGTTATAAAGGCATCGATACCCTGCTCTGCTGCCAGTTCAATATAGTCTTGCCCCCCACCGGTACACCATGCAACTGTTTTAATAGCTTTGTTAGATGGCGGCGCAATATGTAAACACTCTCGATTAAGCTTTTTATTAATTAACAATGCTAAATCATCACCACTAGTGGTTTTAGCTAATTGACCTTGTATAGCGATACTTAATGTATTGCCTAATTCTAACGGGCCAGTCACCTCAATATTTAACAATGTTGCCAATTGTGCGTTATTCCCCAAAGTAGGGTGAATATCGAGAGGTAAATGATAGGCAAATAAATTTATATCATTTTCTATTAGCGCTTTAATCCGGCTATGTTTCATACCTCGAATAACATAAGATTCATTTTTCCAAAAGTAACCATGATGGACCAGCAACGCATCCGCTTTTTGTTCAATCGCTAGGTCAATTAACGCTTGTGATGCAGTAACACCAGTTACAACCTTAGTGATTTGTTCACTGCCTTGAATTTGCAAACCATTTGGCGCGTAATCTTTTATTTGCTCAGGCTTTAATAACTTATTTAGATATTGCTCAAAATCATTGAGTTGCATACTTATTCTTCTTATTTAGTTTTTGATGAAAAATGACTTCTTTTACTGGGATGAACGTTCATCGTTGGCACTTTTACAGGGTTAAATCTAGCTCTTATCTGCCACTTAGGCTTAATGGGTGTTAGGGGTAATACTCTTTTTTTTGCAATGATGACATAAACAGAGCCAAAACTCGTAAAATAATTACTGGCAAATTGTCGCCAATATTTTGCCACAAAATGCTCACTCATTTTACCTGCTAAACTGCTATGCACAGTACGCTCATCACTCAGAATTTCAAACCCCATTAAGTGCAACCAATCTTTCACTCGCATAGGGGAAAAAAAATGTTCGTTCCACGGCAGTTGTTTTCTTCTATAGGGAATTGCTCGGTTAAATCCAGCCAAAGACAATGGATTAAAGCCAGTGATAATAAGGTAACCATTAGGAATAATTACCCGATTAGCTTCACGAATAACATGGTGTGGATCAAGTGAAAACTCTAATGCATGACTGAGTAAACAAACATCAACACTGTGTTCTAAAAAAGGTAAATCATCTAATTCACCAACAATATTCGCTTGTCCTTTTCCTAACTTGCGAGTAACACAACAGCTAACCTGATGTTTTATAGGGCTAGTTTGTGTACAAACTTCATGACTTAATGCACCTACTTTTAATAAATGATATCCAAAAAACTTTTCCCACCATGGCTTTAATATCGTATCAATTGCTGATAAAACAGTACTACCATTTGGCAGCTCTTGCCAGGATTTAGGATAATGTGGTTGTCGAAATGCTAGCGCAGGTTTCATAAGCCATGTTATTCAAAACTAAAAGAAGTATAATTAATTATATACTGAGTATGAGCAAGTTGGAAATTCCAGATGAGTGCAATGAAACCAATAGAATCCGCTGTAGGGATCCCCTCTGTAAACATTACGCCGATAAAGGCCTTTAGTGACAATTATATTTGGGCTATTACTAATAAAAACATGGCAACATTAGTTGATCCCGGGGACGCTAATGTTTGCATTGAGTTTTTAGAAAAAAACGAACTTATCCTTAGTACAATATTGATAACTCACCATCATTCAGATCATACTGGCGGCATAACTAAACTAGTTGATTATTGCCAACAAAAACAGTGGCCATTATCCGTTTATGGACCTGCAAACGAAAACATCCCTCACTGTGATGTCAAACTGATTGAAAATGATGCCGTTATTTTAGATGAATTTGGCATTGATTTTCGCGTAATAGAGCTACCCGGCCATACGGCTGGACATATAGCTTACTTTGCTAAGAGTCACTCAGCATCTATCCTATTTTGTGGCGACACGCTATTTTCAGGGGGGTGTGGCCGACTATTTGAAGGCAGCCCTAAGCAAATGTTGAATTCATTAACTAAGCTAGCTGATTTACCTGAAAATACTCAGATATATTGCACACATGAATATACCCAAGCCAATCTAGCATTTGCACTAACCGTCGAGCCAAACAATCAAGACCTAATTAATTACAACATCAAAGTTAGCGAATTACGGTCTAAAGGCCACCCAACGATTCCAAGTACCATTCAGCTAGAAAAGCAAATAAACCCTTTTTTACGCTGTCATAAGCAAAGTATACAGGCCAGCGCCCAACAATTTAAAACTGACACCAATGCCACGCCACTAGATACTTTCACCTCGATTAGGCGCTGGAAAGACCAATTTTAACATGTTAACCTTAGTGCTCGCCGCCTTAGCGAGCAGTTACCTTAGTAAGCACTGTTCATCGTTTTAAATTACCATTGGTTGTACATGAAATACTTTTTATTCCCTGCATTAATTATCCTAAGTGGCTGTCAAAGCACTTTGTTATCACAAAACAATACTGACAAAACTTACTTACCACCCGAACAAGTCGCCAATACGGCTGAAATAAATCAAGCATTACTTGCCGATGAAAGTATTGATGTAATTCACCCTGTTGATGATGTTACGTTTTCCTTAAAAGGTGAGTCACTACAAAAGAATAATGATGTCTGGCAACGCATACGCGGCCAACTAACATTCGATATTCCCCAAAACAACCGTGTCGTCGTACAACGTAACTGGTACGCAAAACATTCTAGTTACCTTACTAGGGTAGCAAAACGTGCTGAGCCATTTTTATATTATATTGTTGAAGAATTAGAAAAAAATAATGTACCTGTAGAATTAGCCTTATTACCTGTCGTTGAAAGTGCTTTTGATCCCTTTGCTTATTCACATGGTAGAGCCTCTGGTATGTGGCAATTTGTACCTGCTACAGGAACACGTTTCGGAATGAAACAAAACTGGTGGTACGATGGACGACGCGATATTATTGCATCGACATCCGGTGCGATAAAATATATGAAATATCTGCATAAGTTTTTTGATGGTGACTGGTTGCTTGCCTTAGCAGCGTATAATTCAGGCGAAGGTCGTGTCCAACGAGCGGTAAGAAAAAATAAAAGCCTAGGAAAAAAGACCGACTTTTGGTCACTTGATTTACCCAAAGAAACCCGTGCTTATGTTCCTAAATTACTTGCCCTTGCTGATATAGTTAAACGTCCTGAGAAATTCGATCTTAAACTTTACGAAATATCGAATGAAGAAGTAATCGCACAGGTTGATATAAAATCACAACTCGATTTAGCCAAAGCAGCAAATCTCGCTGATTTATCACTACCTGAATTACAACGTTTAAACCCAGGTTTTAACCGTTGGTCAACAGACCCTGATGGACCACATCGACTATTATTACCCATACATAAAATTGCGCATTTTGAGCAAGGCTTAGCAAAATTAAATAAAGAGGATCGCTTAGCATGGCAGCGCTATAAAATTAAAAGTGGAGATAACCTAGGTCATATAGCGAAAAAATTTCATACCCGTGTTGAGTTAATACGCCAAGTTAACGGTATTAAAGGCAATCAAATACGTGCTGGTAAGCATTTATTAATACCCGTTGCGGCTAAATCACTTGATAGCTATATACTCTCTCAAGATCAACGTATTGCTAAAAAACAAGCGAGACCACAAAAAGGCATTAGAGTAACTCATAACGTTGTATCTGGTGATAATCTGTGGGATATCGGTCAACGTTATAAAGTAAATGGTAGTAAAATAGCTAAATGGAATGGTTTTGCACCACGTGATCCACTGAAGCTGGGACAAAAGCTCGTTATTTGGCAAAAAGCTAATATTTCAGTTAAAGCAAGTCACCTAAGCGTTGAACAAGCGATAATGCGTAATATTACCTATAAAGTACGCCCCGGTGACTCATTCGCCCGTATAGCTGATAAATTCAATGTTCGTATTAGTGATATTGAACGTTGGAATAGCTTGAGCCGTAATAAATATTTACAGCCTGGGCAAAGGTTAAAGTTGTCAGTAGATGTAACTAACAATATATAATATTTAGGCTCTGTTCCATGATACTGTTGTCTATGCTTTAAAACGTTGATTTTATATACTTTGTAGGTCGCCCTTTAGGGCGTCAATGTGATGGGCTTAAGCCCAACCTACATAGTGATAAGAACATTAAAGAAAATTCAACAACAACGTGCTACAACAGAGCTAATATTTAATAGTGCGCTTATTCATTACACAAAGCCTTTTTGTAATGAATAAGCTCGTCGCTATCACTTATCTATAATCTTTGACTATCAAAGTCGAGAAAAAAGTCTTGCTGCGTTCTCTTATCATCTTGCTCAATTTCTACAGTAAACCAAAGTCGCCAAGTCATTACCTCTTCACTACAGCTAGCGAGAAGAGTTTGAGCAATGACAGGTTTATTGCTTTTATCAGTCATATCGAAAAAGACAGGGACTTTACCCATAAACATGGTTTTCCCTTCAAGATAACTACTGACGTTTTTTAACTGAAAGCTTTCAGAAAGAGCCTTAAATGTTAACTGAATTTCAAACGGTAATTCTGTTTTTATCTTCCCCTTATCAAGTTGCCCTGAAAACTCAATAATAAAAACCCCAATATCGGTACCAACCTCACAATGACTTTGGCTAGCGATACAAGAAAAAGGAATCGGATAATGTATTGCTTTCTTTTGAGATGCTTGTTGTATTGGGTTACAAGCTAATATATTGAAAGTAAATAATAAAACGATAGCAGCTTTAATCATTAGTAATTTTCTAAGTTCAAGCAATTGTTATTATTGCTAGACTCCCTTAAGATAGCGACCTGAATTGAATATATATGTTAACAAGTAAGTGACGACTGTGCCTAGCCAAAGTATGCAAAAAAAAGATAAGAATACCTATGTTGAATGTGATAACTGTTCTATGAATTCAGTTTGTCAGCCTCTCGCTACAGCAAAACAGACAATCAACTTATCTGAAAGTTATTTACATAGAAGAATTTCTACTAAGTCAACTAATGTTCTTTTTCATCAATCAACACCACTTGTAAATATTTATGCGGTTAGCTCTGGCGTTTTTAAATTGTGTCAGCAAACGGATGACAATACAGAAAATATTATTGGCTTACGTTTTCCCGGTGAACTTATAGGTGAAGACGCACTTTATTTGAAAACCTATAACTATACAGCCATCGCAATCGGTGAGAGCTCAGTTTGCAAAGTTTCGGTTGAACAAATGACTTCTTGTGGTCAATTAGTTCCAGAAGTTCAACAAAACCTTATTGAATTATTAAGTAGGCAAAGTTATGTTCGCCAACGTAACTTTCAGGCTTATATAGGGAAAAAGTCAGCCGATAGCTTATTAGCTGCATTTTTATTAAATATTATCGAAAGAAACGCCAGTTATACTGGTAGTGATGATAGTATTGAGTTGCCCATTAACCGAAATGACATTGCTAACTTCTTAGGCCTACGCCGTGAAACCCTCAGCCGAGTTTTTTCTAAATTCCAAAAAGATCAGCTAATTCAAGTGGAAGGAAAAAAAATAACGCTACTTGAACAGTGTAAACTAACTAAACTGGCTAATTTTTAAATCCCAGTCTATCTTACTTAACTGTCTTTATCTGTTTGATTTTCACTCAACTAAAGTACGAGCTTCATTCAACTAAAGTATAATTGATTATTAACCATATTATCATCACCACACGATGAATATGGGCAATTAAGTTCAAACTTGATCTATGTCAAATTTAAACAGGTTCGGCAGTTGATTTATGTCATGCTCAAAGGGTAAAATTACCTTGTATATGGCATATTTAGCTCGCTTTTGTGACATATATCATCGCTTTTTGGCGAACACACAGAAATAGTTTAAATATTGTACGTTTTTAACATGTCTGATGTTAAAAAACGTCTTTATAATTTTTTCATTAATAATAACACTGCGGAATCCATAACATGACTCAAAGTAATACGTCAGCAGTAGACTACAACTTCGATGTTGTACGTCAATTTACTGTAATGACTGTAATCTGGGGAATCGTTGGTACACTTGTAGGTGTACTTATCGCGGCACAATTAATTTGGCCAGCGTTAAATTTTGATACACCTTGGTTAACCTACTCTCGTCTTCGACCACTTCACACCAATGCAGTAATTTTTGCTTTTGGTACTAGTGCTTTATTTGCTACCTCATACTATGTTGTACAGCGAACCTGCCAAGCTCGATTATTTGGTGGCAAATTAGCTGCATTTACTTTTTGGGGTTGGCAAGCAGTTATTGTAGCTGCTGCAATCTCTTTACCTTTAGGTTACACCACATCGAAAGAATATGCTGAACTAGAGTGGCCTATCGATATTCTTATAGCTGTTGTTTGGGTTTCCTACGCTATTGTTTTCTTTGGCACCTTAATTAAGCGTAAAACCTCGCATATTTATGTTGCGAACTGGTTCTTTGGTGGTTTTATCGTTACAGTAGCCGTATTGCATATTGGTAATTCGATGGCTATTCCAGTATCAATGATGAAATCATACTCTATCTACCCTGGCGCTATTGATGCCATGATGCAGTGGTGGTATGGACATAATGCCGTTGGTTTCTTACTAACAGCAGGTTTCTTAGGGATGATGTACTATTTCGTACCTAAACAAGCTGAGCGTCCAGTTTACTCATATCGTTTATCTATTGTTCATTTTTGGGCGTTAGTATCTTTATATATTTGGGCTGGCCCACATCACTTACATTACACAGCGCTACCAGATTGGGCTCAATCGGTTGGTATGGTAATGTCTATCGTTTTATTCCTTCCTTCATGGGGCGGTATGATTAACGGTATTATGACGCTTTCTGGCGCATGGCATAAACTTCGCCATGATCCTATTTTACGTTTCTTGATTGTTTCCTTATCTTTCTACGGTATGTCTACCTTTGAAGGTCCAATGATGGCAATTAAATCAGTTAATGCTTTATCTCATTACACTGATTGGACGGTTGGTCATGTACACTCCGGTGCTTTAGGTTGGGTTGCCATGGTATCAATTGGTGCTATGTACCACTTAATTCCAGTGTTGTTTAACCAAGGTCGTATGTACAGTATACGCCTTATTAACATTCACTTCTGGATGCACACAACGGGTATAGTACTTTATATCGTTGCCATGTGGATTTCAGGTGTTATGCAAGGTTTAATGTGGCGTGCGGTAAATACTGACGGTACGTTAACTTATAGCTTTGTTGAAAGCTTAACAGCTTCTTACCCATTCTATTTCATTCGTTTCTTAGGTGGTGTATTAGTTGTAGCTGGCTTCTTACTAATGGCCTACAACATGTTTAAAACAATCGGCGCTAAAGACGGAAGTCTTAAAGCTGTTGAAGAAGCTTAAGGAGAACAGACATGCAAAATAAACATGAAAAAGTTGAAAAGAATGTTGGTTTGTTCTTTCTATTTACTGTTTTAGCTATCAGCATTGGTGGTTTAGTAGAGATTACTCCGTTGTTTTTCCAAAAAGCAACAAACACACCGGTTGATAATCTAAAACCTTACACTGCATTGCAAATGGAAGGACGTGACATATACATTCGTGAAGGTTGTAGTAATTGTCACAGTCAAATGATCCGTCCGTTTAGAGCAGAAACCGAACGCTATGGTCACTACAGTGTTGCTGGTGAACACGTTTGGGAACATCCATTTTTATGGGGTTCTAAACGTACTGGTCCAGATTTAGCTCGTGTTGGTGGTCGTTACAGTGATGATTGGCATATTGCTCATCTAACCGATCCTCGTTCAGTAGTACCTGAATCAAACATGCCTGCTTATAATTGGTTAAATACCAATACATTAGACGGTGAGATTACAGGTGAAAAACTTGAAACTTTTAACTGGTTAACGCGTAATCGAAGCCATAAAGATGAAAATGGTACTGCCATTCCACTTTATACACAGGCTGAAATTGATGGCGCTGCTGATGCAGTTAAAGGTAAAACTGAAATGGATGCCTTGGTTGCTTACTTGCAATCACTTGGGCATGCATTGAAGTAGTTTAGCTAATGGAATACGGAACACTTAGAGGGCTAGTTGCCCTCCTTATATTGGCGTTATTTGTTATTATTGTTGTTTGGTCATACTCGAAAAAGCGTAAATCTTCATTTGATGATGTAGCAAATTCTATTTTTGAAGAAGACGAACTAACAAAACAAAATAAACAACACCACCTTGATAAAGATAGCAAGCAGGAGAGAAAATAATAATGTCTAGCTTCTGGAATATATGGGTTTGGGTTCTTACCCTTGGCTCACTAGTAGGTTGTTTTTTAATACTACGTATGTGCCTAAAGAACTTTGCAGGCGTTGAAGAAGGTGAGTCTATGGGACACACTTTCGACGGCATTGAAGAACTAAATAATCCATTACCTAAATGGTGGAGCACGTTCTTCTTACTTACCATCGTTTGGGCATTTGGTTATATTGCTCTTTATGGCTTAGGTAACTGGACTGGTCTTTTAGGCTGGAAAAGTTCTAACCAGGGTATTTTAAATATTGCTGAGTCTAAAGCTAAAACAGCAGAATATTTGAAAGAAAATTCTGGCGTATTAGTTCAATATGACCGTGAAGTAGCGCAAGCTGATGCTAAATATGGTCCAATTTTTGATGCCTACGCAGCGCGTAGTATTGAAGACTTGGCTACAGATGCTGAAGCATTGAAGGTAGGTCAACGCCTATTTATTCAAAACTGTTCTCAATGTCATGGTTCTGATGCTCGTGGTACTACAGGCTTCCCTAACCTAGCTGATAAAGATTGGTTATATGGTGGCTCACCAGAGCAAATCAAAGAGACTATCATGAACGGCCGTAAAGCGGTTGGTATGATGGCTTGGGCTGGAGCAATTGGTGGTGAACAAGGTGTTAAAGAAGTTGCAGCTTATGTCATTAGCTTAAGTGGTCGCTCAATAAACGCAGACCTTGCCAAAGCAGGTAAAGCTAAGTTTGGAATTTGTGCTGGTTGTCATGGCCCTGATGGTCAAGGTAGTTTAGCGATGGGTACACCAATGGGTGCACCAAACTTATCAGATAATACTTGGTTATACGGTGGTTCACAACGTGCTATTGAAGAGTCTATTCGCAATGGTCGTGCTGGTGTAATGCCTCCTTGGAAAGCAATTCTTGGTGAAGAAAAAGTACATGTAATTAGTGCTTATGTTTACTCTCTTTCTCAAGATTAGAACCAAGACAAAATTGTAAGTAATAACAGCGTAATATTTATTTACAAACAATAAAAACAACCCTAGCTAACTAATTGTTAACTAGGGTTTTTTATTATTAACTTCCAATAAAGAAAACTAGCCCAAAATAGTGATAAACGCTATAATAAGCGCCAAATTAATACAACTGAAAACGTTTGAACTCTATGAAAACATCTTGGTATCGTGAGCCCTGGGCTTGGTTAGTTTTTATCCTCCCTTTTACTGCTGTTGTTGCGGGCATTACAACTTACATCATCGCCAATACCGATCCTGATACACTTGTTGTGGGTGAATATTATAAAACAGGTAAAGCTATTAACTTACAAGTAGCCAAAGTAAAACAAGCACAAAAATTAGGCATGCGTTTCGCACTGAAATTAACTAACAATGAACTTGTTGTTAAGCCTACAGGTATTGAAAAGTCATTTCCTTTGATAAATATAAACTTCTTTCATCCAACACAAGAAGAGAAAGATTTCTATTTATCTCTTACCCCCGATGGTAATGGTTATTTCAGGCACACTTTCGACAATGATATTTCAGGTAAATGGAAAATCACCTTAACGCCATTTGAAAATCATTGGAAAATTCAAGAAACCATCAGCCTACCGCAAAATGACTTTATTGACATAGTGCCAGATCCAATAAAAGCGCAATAATTTAGCTCTCTTTTAACTAACACGTAATTCGAAACATATTTTCATGCCAAGCACATCATCTACACCACAAAGTTGTTTTCACTGTAATGAGGTAGTACCTTTAGGCTTAGTGCTTTGCGTTACTATCAACAAAAAAAAACGACCTATGTGTTGCATAGGTTGTCAGGCTGTTGCTCAAACGATCGTTGACAATAACCTGACTCAATATTATCAAGTGAGAACAGAGCCAGCTCAAAAAGGTGCTGATCTAATTCCTGAGCAACTAAAAGCAGATAAACAGCAAAAAAACAAATTGCTTGATGAAGACGTATTACAAAATGAATTTATTTACCAAAATAACGATTCTAAAGAAGCTATATTATCTATAGAAGGTATCAGTTGTGCAGCCTGTGCTTGGTTGATTGAAATGCAACTAAGCAAACTTAAAGGTATTGATCAAATCACTGTCAACGCGACCACTCAACGAGCGACTATAAAGTGGCAAGATGATGACGTTAAATTAAGTGAAATTCTTAACGCTATTGAACATATTGGTTATCAAGCCCTCCCCTTTAAAGCGAATGAAGTAGAACAACGCAATAAAGTTATAGGTAAAACATTTATAAAACGCTTAGGCATCAGTGGCATTTTAATGATGCAAATTATGATGATTGCTGTTGGTTTATATTTTGGCGCCTTTTCAGATATGGCCGAACACAATATTGTTTATCTCCGTTGGGTAAGTTTCTTTCTAGCCATCCCTATTGTTTTCTACGGCGCATTTCCTTTTTACGTTGGCGCCATAAACGCGCTAAAATTAAGACGTTTATCAATGGATGTGCCCGTGTCTATTGCTATTATTCTAGCTTTTAGTGCTAGCGCATGGGCAACAGTAACGCAACAAGGGGAAGTATATTTTGAGTCAGTATCCATGTTCACCTTCTTACTGCTTATTGGTAAGTTTTTAGAATTTAGAGCTCGCTCTCACGCCGCACAAGTGTCAGCAAATTTATTGAAGTTGATGCCGATGACAGCAACGAGAATAAGCAGTACCGAAGAAGTAAAAGAAAAGTTAGTGGCTGCTAAATTATTAGCAAAAGATGATTTAGTACTAATAAGACCCGGCGAAACTATTCCCGCTGATGGCGTAATTATTACTGGCAACAGCCAAATCAATGAAGCCATGTTATCAGGAGAGCAATTACCATTAAACAAAAGCATTAATGATAATGTTTTTGCAGGCACAATAAACGGTGATGGCAATCTAACAGTAAAAGTAAAACAACCCAGTAATCAATCATTTTTAAGCCAACTGATTCGTTTAAGTGAACAATCTCAAGCCCATAAACCTAAATTAGCACGCTTCTCCGATAAAGTAGCACAATACTTTGTTGCTATTATTCTATTTACCGCCATTGGAACAGCCATATATTGGCAGCAACATTTGCCTGAAGAAGCATTTTGGATAACCCTATCAGTCTTAGTTGCCACCTGCCCTTGTGCCTTATCTTTAGCGACACCTACCGCTTTGACCTGTGCTACTACTCGACTTAATCGCGATGGTATTATGATCAAGTCTGCTCACGTGATGGAAACAATACCAAAGATAAATACCTTCGCTTTTGATAAAACGGGCACCTTAACTACTGGTGATTTTGCCATTGATAAGGTATCCCTAATTTCATCGGATAAAACTGTTAGTGAAACAACTATTTTAGCTCTTGCTGCGGCATTAGAGGCTCACTCTGAGCACCCCTTAGCTAAACCTTTTAATCAATACCGAAACTTCAAAATGAGCGCCACCAATGTAAAAGTGCATTCAGGTAAAGGTGTTAGCGGTGTAATTGACAATAAGCAATTTCATATCGGCAAGCCTAGTTGGCTTTTGACTCACTTTACTAATGAGCAAGCTACACATGAACAATTAATAAATGCTTCTTGTGTGCTAGTTTGCGAAAACACCCTTGTTGGGGCTTTTGAACTAGTTGATAAAATAAGAGGTGATGCTCACCCATTAATTGCTCGCTTAAATGAGAACAATCAAACATTAATGTTATCAGGTGATAGCCAAAACGCTTGTGAGAAAGTAGCTCACTCATTAGCAATACCCCACTGTTATGGTGGGCTAAGTGCAACAGATAAAATGTCCATACTTAAAAAGCTACAAAAAGAACAAAAAGCTACTGTTGCCATGATAGGCGATGGTGTTAATGATTCGCCCGTTTTTGGTGCTGCTCATGTATCTATGGCCATGGGATGTGGTACTGATATCGCCAAAAGTGGTGCCGATGTTATTTTATTAAATAACCAACTGAGCAGTATTAGTACATTAAATCATATTGCGGTAAAAACTCGTCGTATTGTTTTCCAAAATTACTTATGGGCTTTTGGTTATAATGCTATTGTATTGCCCTTAGCCGTCATTGGGTTTATAACTCCTTACATGGCCGTTATTGGTATGTCAGCAAGCTCAATTTTAGTGATTACCAATTCTCTACGTCTATTAAAAAAATAGTTTACTGAAAACTGTTACTTAAAACATTAAGGCTAAAGCTTATGAGCATTATTTATATTTTAATTCCTATTGCAATATTACTCACAGCACTTGGTATTTATCTTTTTTTCTGGGCCGTTAAGTCAGAACAGTTTGATGATCTAGAAAAACAAGGAATGAGTATTCTCTTCGATGATAAAACGGTTGATGAAGAACAAAAAAATAACGAGATAGACGTTTCTAGTGATAAAGAACAAAGTAACAATCAATGAGTTTAGATTTCTTTTCTGCTTTCATCATTGGATTACTTGGCTCAGGGCACTGTATTGCCATGTGTGGCGGTATAACGACTATGCTCACTTCTGCAATTCCAAATAATAAATATGATAGCAATCAACAAATCCCTGTTAATAATAGCGAAGAGAACGTACAAGCAAGTAAATTTACCTTAGTATTTTGTTATAACCTAGGGCGAATAGCTTCTTATAGTTTTATTGGGGCTATTGTTGGTTTCACTGGCTCTATTGCGGCAAAAAACATAGGTTTACCACTGGCTGGATTAAGAATGGTTTCAGCTGTATTTGTTATATTGTTAGGTTTATATTTAGGTCAATGGTTAATGTGGCTCAGTCGAATTGAAGCCATGGGTAAAAGGTTATGGCAGTATATTTCTCCCCTAGCGAGCAAAGCTATTCCAGTAAACACCTCTTTAAAAGCTCTTAGTCTTGGCGCTATCTGGGGTTGGTTGCCCTGTGGTTTAGTTTATTCAACACTTACATGGGCATTAGCAAGTAGTAATATAATTGATGGAGCGGGTATAATGTTTTTCTTTGGTTTAGGCACATTACCCGCATTATTGACCTTATCTATTGGTTTTAGCAGTATAAAAAGCATACTAGTCAACCCAGTTTTACGAAAAATGATGGCTTTAATCTTAATATCCTTCGGTATTTATAGTTTTGTTGTTGCATATCAACAAATGTTTTAATACCATAGTCTAGTCCTAAAAGATTAGAGTAATACATCAATTACTTCTAAAAACAATTGAGTAGAACATGCCGAATAATAGTGGCCACAGTGCACAGCATATAAAATGTCAAAGTTGTAGTATAAGTGAACTTTGCTTGCCTTTTACTCTTAATGATAAAGAGCTAGATACGCTTGATGAGATCATTGATAGAAAGCGTCCTATCCATAAAGGTGATAAAATATATACAGATGGCCAGGAACTAAATTGTTTATTTGCCATTCGTTCAGGTACATTCAAAACATTTACCGTAAACGAACAAGGTGAAGAGCAAATTACTGGTTTTCACTTAGCTGGTGATTTATTAGGTTTTGATGCTATTGCCGATAGTGAGCATAAAAGCTTTGCCCAAGCTCTTGAAACATCAATGGTTTGTGAAATTCCATACAATAATTTAGATACTTTATCTAACACTATGCCTAAGCTTAAAAAGCAAGTGTTACGCTTAATGAGTAATGAAATCAGAACTGATCAAGAAATGTTGACGCTACTTAACAGAAAAAATGCTGAGCAACGTGTTGCTACATTTATAGTGAGCTTAAGTGATCGCTATTATGCTCGAGGTTTATCTTCAGTAGAATTTCGCTTAACCATGACCCGAAGCGATATTGGTAATTATATTGGGCTTACTGTAGAAACTATCAGCCGCTTATTAAACCGTTTTCATAAAAATGGCTTAATTAAAGTTGACGGAAAACTGATTACTATATTAGATATTGATCAGTTAATTGATTGCGCCTCCAACTAGCCCCATACTGCTACTCTCAACTATAAGCTAACTTAATATTAATTATTTATTAAGTTAGCTACTTGAAAATCTCCAACAATTTGATTTAAAACAACCAATAATTTTACGCTTTTGCTATATATTAACTAAACTTATATAAGTTAGTATTTTAATTTCATCAGAGTGAGGTTTTTCATGGAAACTTATCAAAATATTTTGGTTGTCATCGACCCGTCAACCGATGAACAGAAAGCCTTAAAAAGAGCAATAGATTTAGCCTCTAAAATAAACCTCAACAGTGCAAGCCAAACAAAAGTTAGTGCATTTTTAAGTATCTTCGATTTTTCTTATGAAATGACCACAATACTCTCTAGTGACGAACGTGATGTTATGCGTCAATCAGTTATCAAAGACAAAGAGCTTTGGCTAGAAAGTATTATTCATGAGTTAAACCCTGATATAGACATTAACTGTCAAGTAGTGTGGCACAATCGCCCATTTGAAGCCATAATTGAACAAGTAATTAAGCAAGGCTATGATCTTGTCATTAAAGGCACTCATCAACACGACAAATTCAAATCAGTCGTATTTACGCCTACTGACTGGCATGTTTTACGCAAATGCCCTTGCCCTGTTTTACTGGTAAAAGAGCATGAATGGCCAAGTAACGGTAATATTCTCGCTGCTGTCAATGTAGGTAGTGATGAAGCAGAGCATCATTCGCTCAATGTAAAAATAACGGAAGAAGCTAAGCAGTTGGCGCAATTAATTCAAGCTAATGTCCACCTAGTTAATTCATTTCCAGGTACACCCGTTAACATTGCTATTGAAATACCTGAATTTAATTCAACTGAATATAACGATACAATGCTCAAGCATCATGAGCAGGCTATGATTGTTCATGCTAATCAATTTGATATAAGTGTTGTTAATACTCATGTCAAAGAAGGGCTTCCAGAAACGGTAATAGAGCAAGTTGCAGATAAGCTTGATGCTGAACTAGTTATTCTTG
>Ga0105358_10000670_pt1 | contig 17536 bp, 11 predicted proteins | sample GOMGulsemesocosm_5_FD_83509 | JGI IMG/M metagenome (GOLD analysis project Ga0105358, IMG submission 83509) | Methane-oxidizing microbial communities from mesocosms in the Gulf of Mexico - GOM15C Gulf of Mexico | ecosystem: Environmental > Aquatic > Marine > Cold seeps | place: Gulf of Mexico... | reverse complement strand
GGACAAGCAGGTGTCGACACCGATGGTGACGAGGTCATGGACGATGTTGATATTGATGATGATAACGACGGTATTTTAGATATTGTTGAAGGTGACGGCGATGCGGATAGGGACGGGATTGCAAACTATCTTGACCTCGACAGCGATGGCGATGGTATCGCTGATAATATCGAAGCGCAGACAAGCAGCGGCTGGGTTGAGGGGTTTCTGGGTCAAGACGCCGATTTTGATGGCCTTAATGACGCCTACGATGCAGACAATTCCGATCAAAGCGCCGCGGCATCAAGAGGCTTGAGCCCTGAGAACACTGATAACGACACTTTGGCAGATTACCTAGACAAGGACTCCGACAACGATGGCAAACTGGATGTCGATGAATCTGGCATACCGTTAATAAACTTCAGTACAGACTACTTTAATACCACTGGCGGTTTCTTCCCCAGCGATTTGGCAAATAATGACGGTGGCACCGAAGAAAAAGATTACCGCGAGGCAGCCATAACCACCGGCTCTCCAATTGGTCCCGTGACCGATGTTAATTCACAAGAGAACGAAGTACTACGCGATGTTGCCATCGGTAGTGTGGTCGGTATCACCGCCGAGGCTTCAGACCCTGATTTAACCGACACGGTAAGTTACAGCTTACACAATGATGCCAATGGTCGATTCGGTATCGACTCAGCCACAGGAATAGTAACCACACTGCTTGATTTGGGCACCGCGCCATTAACAGATTACACGATTGGAATCACCGCTCACTCAAGCGACTCTAGTACCAGCCAAGGTGACTTTACCATCACCCTCCTCGACCCTAATCGACCGATAGGCCCAGTGAACGACACTGATGCTCGCTTAAATCAAATTGTCGAAAATGCCTCTGTCGGCACTAAGGTAGGGCTAGTCGCCCTGGCCATCGACCCAGACAGCAAGGACACCGTTAGCTACTCGCTCACGGATGACGCCAATGGACGTTTCAGTATCAACAGCAGTACTGGCGTCGTAAAAGTTGCTGGTGCCCTAGACCACAGTAAAGCCACCTCACACGATGTCGAGGTAACCGCGACATCAAGCGACGCCAGCCAATCGGTAGCAACATTTACTATCGATGTATTAGATTTTAATCGACCGATTGGTCCTGTTAAGGATATCGATACTAAAAAGAATGAGGTGTCAGAAACAATAACCGTTGGATCTTCAGTTCATATAACGGCCAAAGCCATCGACCCCGATAGTAAGGATACCGTTCGCTATTCCCTCTTTGATGACGCCAACGGTTACTTTAATATCAATAAAAAAACCGGCGTTGTAACACTTGCGAAAGAGCTTGATTATGCCACGGACCAAAGCCATCAAATCACGGTTAAGGCGACCTCAAGTGACGGTACTGTTAGCAGCAAAAACTTCACCGTAGACGTCACTGAAAACCAACCTATTGGACCCGTTACCGACACAAATACTACCGCTAACGAAGTGTCCGAGCACGCCCAAATTGGTGCCCAGGTTCATATCACCGCCAATGCAATAGATCCAGATAGCAGCGATACTGTCAGCTACCAATTACTGGATGATGCAGGGGGATTGTTTACCATTGATAGTGATTCCGGAGTCGTTACGGTAGCGGGTAAACTCGATTACGAAACCAAAACTTCGCACCAAATAAATGTAGGCGCAACCTCTAGTGACGGTAGCACCAGCGAAGCGGTCATGAATATCGATGTGGCTAACGAACAGTTTTGTGCCGAGTTCACCAGCAATCCTAGTAATATACATAATATATTTACCAATGGCAGCACCATGCATTATAGCGGCACCTCTAATGCACCCTCTGGAACCGTATTAACGGTTCAAGTGGTAGCAACTGAGCATGCATGGTTCGGCCGAGTTTATAAGCAGGTTGGCTTTACTATAAAATACCAAACGACCACGGTACAGGATGACGGAACTTGGGCTTTTACTACAACGCCAGCTCGTTCGCCGACCTACAATGTTGTCGGTGGAAACGTTTATCAATTTACTAAAGTGTATATCGCCGACCCCAATGACATATCTAAACCAGCAGACGATAGCTGTGTAATTAGATCCGTAACACATCTTGAAAATCGCAACCCAGCAGAGACTCCGTTAATTTTAGATATGGATGGTAACGGAGTACAAACCCTAGGGCTCGCGGTAGGAACCCAGTTTGATATTGACGCCGATGGCACTCTGGACAACACCGGTTGGGTTGACCAAGGTGATGCTTTACTCGTTAGGGACATAAACAAAGACGGTCAAATAAACGACGGTTCAGAACTGTTTGGTAGTAGAACAATAAAGCAAGATGGCAGTACGGCAAGCGATGGTTTTGATGCCTTACGTGATATCGATTCCAACCGTGATGGTATTTTTAATGCTGACGACAAGGCCTTTGATGAAATTAAAATCTGGAAGGATGCTAACAGCGATGGCGTTGTTCAAGAAGGGGAATTGTTATCGCTAACGGATGCTAATATCGAAGAGATTAAATTGGAAGCAATTGATATTTCAGAGGATAACCAAGGCAACGTGGCTGGTTTACGTTCTTCTTGGAGTGATACCAATGGCAACAGCCATGACATTGATGATATTTGGTTTGCCTATGAATCGGGTGCCGCAAACAGCATCAGCGACGCCGACGCTAACCCTCTAGTGCTTAATGAAAATACTGTCGTAGGCTACGAAGAAGTTGATATCTCGAACCTACTGGATACACAGGGTAATAATGACACGGCCAGTATTGAAGATATGCTGGGTGGAACAGAAGCCGATAGTTTACATAACACAGCTTCAGCGCAGTCATCAGAGCAATATTCAGTTGCATCTTTAGATATTTTTGAAAATACCGATTACTTACAAAGCCCTCAATACAGCGAAGCTTTTTAACAATGTAATGGGGTTATAACACAGACCACTGTACTTAAAGGCCAATTGCGATGCAGCTGGCCTTTTGTTTTTTAGCGTCTAAATAACATATCGTAAATAAACACCGAGATAAAACCACGTCGCAACCGCCCTCGCTGACGGTTTAAAACTTTCGTACAAAATACTCGGCTGTTTATTTAGAAGCCTTCGCTTAGAATCAAAGAGAAAAATAGCAAGCAGTGATTTTTTACACGCTGTCCCAACGGTGTTTTTAAGTGATAAACACCACATTTTTATCCATGAGATCTCGAATCAGCCCAAGTCCAAAAGATTGCAACTGAGAAACATCCGCATAGTTTAGCTCTTGGGCCAGAGACTGAAAAACTTGAGTCAAAGCCTGATCTTTCGATTCGGAAATCAACAGTAACAATCTCACGGTAATAGCGTTGGATTCTAAAAACTTAATGTCTTCTTGCTGGCGATACACCACCAGAAAAGTCGCACTTTCAGGCGCTAGGTCGGGTTGATAATCAGGGCTTATTCTATGGACGGGGTACTTATAAGATAAAGGCCAAGCGACTGGGGATAAACTTAAGTTCTGCTCCAACAACTCTTGATCACCAAGCTCAGCTTGATCAGAAACACCTTTGGGCTCATCAGCATCAGCAACATCAAGCGCTAACTCCACCCATTCATAATGTGCCAGCTCGAGTAAAAAACCTGGATCAGACTCTAGGGTCTGATATTCGTTTTGCAAGAAGCCAAGGAACTCTTGGCTAATGTGTAAAAAATATGGCGAATGACTTTGATGACTCACCACAAACTTGCGAACCAGAACAAGCCAGCTTTCATCGCTATACAAATCCCTGAGCACAGGAAACGCACCCGAAATAAAGCCTTCGATATTATTGAAAATCAGCTCTCGATAAATCGCCAAGCGGCGATCTTCTATCCCAGCCGGCCCTTCGAACTGCTCAGGGTTACGAAGGTGCGCCGCCATATTATGTTGGATAGAATGAAAATCAGCGGGCTTGCTCATGCTCTAGCCCTCGCTTTTTAGGTGGTATGATTTTGCTAGGCATCGCAATTGCGTTTTTTTGTAATAACTTGATCTGGTCTAACTCAGCCAACAGCTCTGGCAATGGAGGGATATTAAAATCTCGCTCAAGCAGAGTAGGAATTACACCAAAATTTTCATAGGCACGGGCGAGTAACTTCCATACCGGGTCGATCACATCGGCGCCGTGGGTATCCACTTTCAAATCATCCGCCTCATCATAATGGCCCGCCACATGGATATATTTTGCTCGGTCACCCGGCATTCCATCGAGAAACTCAAGGGCGTCATAACCATGATTGATGCTGTTGACATAAATGTTATTTACGTCGAGCAACAAGTCACAATCAGCTTCATCAAGAACCGCACGAATAAACTCTAACTCGCTCATCTCCTGCCCTGGGGCACAATAATAGGAAGCGTTTTCCATGGCGATACGCTGCCCAAGGATATCTTGCACCTGACGTATTCGCGCTGCCGTGTAATGAACGGCCTCTTCGGTAAAGGGGATGGGCAATAAATCGTACAAATGTCCCTGCTCCGAGCAGTAGGTAAGATGCTCAGAGTAGTATTTGATATTGTGGTCAACCATAAAGTTCTTTATAGACTTCACCAGCTCAACGTCGACGGGGTCGGGGGAGCCGATAGAAAGGGACAAGCCATGGCAAACAAATGGGAATCGTTCGGTATACTCACGAAACTGTCGCCCAAATCTACCGCCAACACCAATCCAGTTCTCCGGTGCGACTTCCATAAACTGGGTGTCATCGACCGTTAAAGACTCGATATCATCTAACATGCTTCGTCGTAGGCCTAGGCCGACACCTTGCACGGGGTATTGTGATGAACCATGTATTGCCGACATAAAACAAATTCCTAATCGCTAACAATGAAGTCTGACGCTCAATAAAGGCGCCGCCAGCTTTAACTTAAGCCATTCAAGCTTCTATCACTCATCATAATATAACAGGCATAAAAAACGCCGCTAGTGCGGCGTTTTTTTAATGCGTAGTTGATGTGAATCTACAAAATAATTGCTTTATAGACTTACATCACTGCATTTATGGGATTAAGCCGCGCCACCGCACTTGCCTTCGCCACACTTGCCTTCTTTCTTGGCTTTAGATTTTGCTTTGTCGCCGCCGCACTTGCCTTCGCCACATTTGCCTTCGGCTTTTGCTTTAGCCTTGTCGCCGCCGCACTTGCCTTCGCCACATTTGCCTTCAGCTTTTGCTTTAGCTTTGTCGCCACCGCATTTGCCTTCGCCACATTTGCCTTCAGCTTTTGCTTTAGCTTTGTCGCCACCGCACTTACCTTCGCCACATTTGCCTTCAGCTTTTGCTTTAGCTTTGTCGCCACCGCACTTACCTTCGCCACACTTGCCTTCTTTCTTAGCTTTGTGCTCATCGCCTTGAAGGCCAGCTAGCTGGTAGCCAGAAGTCAGCTCAGAAGCTGCAAATGGGTTTTCAGTAGCGGCTACAGTAGCCATTGAAGCTGTTGCCAAAATTGCCGCACCAACGGCTGCTGCGATAGGAGTCATGGTAGTTTTCTTAGACATGTTTGTTTCCTTTGATTTTCGAGAGTACACAGTCTGTACCGTTATGCGACAATACGCATCGAAGTGAAATTACACTTCATTACTAATAATTAAGCCTTACCAGATTAGTTCATAATGAGCGTTTGTAAAACCTTTTAGTTTCAGTTCAAACGCTTTTTTCGAACTTCTCAACTATACGCTTAGTATGACTCATTATGCCATGACGAGTTCTCACGTATTTCTCACGATGTCCTAACTATTTCTAGGGCTTTTTATTGCATACAAATCACCCAACTTTTCAGCTAACTGGCGGGTAGCTCAGACACCAGCTCTGCCCACAGCTTCTTTAAACGTTTGCTCGATACCGGTACTCGAGTTTTGACCGTCTGAGCAAATAAAGAAATCCTTAGCTCTTCAAGTAACCAGCGATACTCTTGCCACTTTGGGTTGGCCGCAAACGCTAGGGCCCCGTGCTTCTCAAGCATCAGCTGATGGGGCTCTAACAAGGATTTTATCTCCGCTATTTGTACCCTATCGCGCTGGATGTTTTGCGGCGCCTTTTCAAGCCTGACAGCGATACCTTTTAAGTAGCGGGGGTATTCCTGCCAACGCCGAATACCAAATTCATAAATGCAGCCCTGATGAATCAAGCCGACCAGCTGATCTTTGATGTCTCCTAAGGCAAACGCCATCACCAAGGCGTTTTTATTACCCTTGATGTTTTTCTTAACTACCACAAGGTCGGTGAGTACTGTTATTAACAACCTGCAAAAAACTGTAGCATTTGGCGCCAGATGATCATCCACGTGCCGCAACCACAATTCAAATGCTACTTTTTCTCTCGGTAACTCATCAGGTAATAAGTCGGCCACTACCGCCGTTAGGACGTCATCAATCACGTCCTGGCGATTACCCATCGCCGCCACACTCAAACCCAAGTCCTTACCCTTTAGTAAGTTTTTGTGTAGATACTTTACCTGTCCCGACAAATTCAGCAACGCTAAACGAATCATGCCTTTGCGGCTCATCATTTCGGCCTGTAAGGGGTTATCCTGCAAGCGAACGGCTGTCGATTCACCTTCATCAACCAAGGCAGGGTATGCCCTGATACTGACGCCTGCCCGCTTAAGCTGACAAGTTTTTTCCAAGGCGCCAAAATCCCACTGCACGATACCGTCTACTTCCACATCGCTGCCGGAATCTTGCAAGCGCTGCTGCAACTGATCTTTGTAGCGTTCGCGCAGGGCGCTAAGGTCTCGCCCCTGTTCAATTAGCTTGCCACGCTCATCCTCTACTTTAATATTCATCAAGTAGTAGTTGTCTAAATTATCAAAGTTCCACTGAGCTGGATCAATGGTAACGGCGCTGTGTCGCTGTAGTTGTTCAGCAAGGGCGTCAGCCAAGGGACGATTTTCCACTTTTATTGCCGCCAGCGCTTTATCAACAAAACTAGGCACAGGCACAAAATGTTTGCGTACCGCTTTTGGCAAGGCCTTCACCATAGCAATGCATTTATCACGCAATATACCGGCAACAACCCACTGTAGTCGTGACTCTGGCACCAAATGCAATGCACCGACGGGAACGTGTACACTAACGCCGTCATCGACAGCCGTTGGTTCGAAGTGATAACTCAGTTTAAGTTCGAGCCCATCGCATTCTAGTACGTTAGGAAATTGCACCTCGGTTATCGACTCAGCGCCATGTCGCATTAACGATTCGCGCTCGAAGAACAGCAGTTGGGGCTGCTCCTGCTCAATCTGTTTGCGCCAATGTTCAAAGCCCGCTAGATTGATGATATCAGCGGGGATACGCTCTTGGTAAAAGGTATTAATCACATCATCATCGACTAACAAATCACGGCGTCGGCTTTTAGCCTCCAAATCATGCAGCTCTTGTAACATTTTTTGATTGTGCTTAAAAAATGCCGCCTTGAGGCCTGCCGACTTGCGGCTTTGGGGGTATTTACCTTCGACCAAGGCCTCTCGAATGAAAATGTCTCGGCTTTGCTCTGGATCTATTTGAGAAAAGTTCACCCGTTGTTTTTCAACAAGGACCAATCCGTACAAGGCGATTTTTTCAAACGCCATTACCTGGCCATTGCGAGCACTATAGTGTGGTTCAAAATGACTGCGTTTCAACAAATGCTGCGCCGCAGATATAACCCAGTCGGGCTCTACTCGGGCAACGGTGTGAGCAAATAATTGAGAGGTTTCAATTAACTCAGCCGCAAGGACCCACTTGGGGCGTTTCTTATATTGGCTAGAACCTGGAAAAATAGTGAAGCGGCGGTTTCTCGCGCCTAGATATTCACGGTCTTGATCATGCTGCCCCAAGCGCCCAAGTAAGCCAGAAACCAAGGCTCGATGTAAGGCTTCATAAGACGCCGATAGGCTTGGCCCGGCATCGGCCGCTTGATCAACGTTGGGTTCCGTTTTTGAGATTTTACTTTTGTGCTGCACCTTGCTCTTATTTTTTAGAGCTTGATCATTTAGAGCTGCTGGCTTTTTACCGTTCGGCTTTCTTAGTTTTAAATCTTTTACCGCTAAACACAGTTGATGGTGGATATCTCGCCATTCTCGCAAGCGCAAGAAAGACAAAAACTCTCGCTTAGATTGTCTACGCCATTGGCTCTGGCTCAACTCTTGTCGCTGAACCTCGGCGTACTTCCATAAATTCACGTACGCAACAAAGTCAGAGTTATCATCTTTAAAACGTCGATGCTGCTCATCGGCCTGCTGTTTTTTATCGGCCGGTCTTTCTCTTGGGTCTTGAATTGATAAAGCGCTGACGATAATTAAAACATCGTCCAAACAACCAAGATCGACTGCGGCCAAAACCATACGGGCCAAACCCGGATCAATATTCAAGCGGCTAATCTGCCGCCCCATGGCACTCAACTTGCCAAGCTTGTCGATTGCCTGTAATTCTTCTAGCAGTTTAAAACCATCGTTGATCAAGCGGGAGTCTGGTGGATCAACAAACGGGAAGGCGCGCACATCACCAATGCGCATATTCAGCATTTGTAAAATTACAGCACCCAGATTAGTCCGTAGAATTTCAGGATCGGTGAACTCAGGTCGACCATTAAAATCTTCTTCGCTGTACAAGCGAACGCAAATCCCTTCACTGACACGACCGCATCGACCCTTGCGCTGGTTAGCGCTGGCTTGGGAGATAGCTTCAATGGGTAGTCGCTGCACCTTGGTTCTATAACTGTAACGAGACACCCTTGCGGTACCTGGGTCGATGACATAACGAATGCCAGGTACCGTAACCGATGTCTCTGCCACGTTGGTGGCCAAAACAATTCTTCGCCCGCGGTGGTTTTGGAATATTTTATTTTGATCGGCCAGGCTTAAGCGAGCATAAAGCGGCAGCACCTCAAGTTGTTTTATCTCGGCCTTACGTAAAGCGAGTGCAGCCTCCCGAATTTCTCGTTCCCCACTCATGAAGACAAGTATATCGCCACCGTGATTTTTGGTATCGCGTTCTGCGGCCAAGATATCTTCGACGGCATCAACCACTGCGGCACTCAGGTCTTGGTCGTCTGAGTCTCGGTCTTGAGGCGGGCGGTAGAGAACTTCGACAGGAAAGGCTCGACCAGATACTTCGATGACTGGCGCATTACTAAAATGTTGACTGAAGCGCTGCACATCGATCGTTGCCGACGTAATGATCACTTTAAGATCTGGGCGTTTGGGTAAAATGGTTTTTATATAACCCAATAAAAAATCAATATTAAGGCTACGCTCGTGCGCCTCATCAATAATGATGGTGTCGTATTTATTGAGGTAGCGGTCGTTTTGAATTTCCGCCAGTAAAATACCATCGGTCATCAATTTGATGTAGGTCTGCGGACCACTGTGATCCGTGAATCGAACTTGATACCCGACTTCTTTACCCAGTGTGGAATGCAATTCCTCGGCGATACGGTCGGCAACGGTCCGCGCCGCGATACGTCGCGGCTGGGTATGACCAATCAAACCACGTACGCCGCGGCCAAGCTCTAAACAAATCTTGGGTAGTTGGGTGGTTCTACCTGAGCCGGTTTCACCGGCAACAACCACGACCTGATTATCCCTAATCGCCGCTGCTATTGTGTCACGCTTGTCGGCAATGGGAAGGTTTTCAGGGAACTCAATGACGGGCACAGCCGCTAAACGCTGTTCGCGCAGGGCGACTGAAGCATCGATAGCCTCGGTCAGTTTATCAACCGCCGAGTCACTGCTCTCAGAATTTTTCTCTAAGTTGTGTAGTTGGCGGCGTAGCCGATAGAAATCGCCACCCATTACGTTAGCAAGTTTAGGGCCTAAATCTTTTAAAACAACGTTCTTGGTCATGCTGTAAATTCGGTCACAAAAGCGCGATTATACGCCATTGCGACCTCAGCAGGCTGATAAATGAATCAGGTTTCTCCGTTATCGTATTTGATTGCTCGTCAAACCCACTAAATTACCACTGGTACGCCGCAGAAACATAGACACCACGGCCCTGCCCTGCAAAGTATCGGTAATCGCCAAAAGCATAATCAGCTCGCTCTGCATAACTGCGATCGGTTAAATTTGTCACCCTGGCGGACAGATCCCACTGGCTTACCTGATAATTCAAGCGCAGATTGATTAATGAATGACCTTGGTATTGATGTTCGTTCTGAGGGTCTAAATAATGACGCCCTAGGTAACTCCACTCCAATTCAGATCGAAATGCCCCATGATCAGTACTGTGATCCCAGGCCAGCCTTAGATTGGACTGCTGCCTTGGCGCGGTATCAACATCATTGCCATCGATATCTCCCAAAGCTGCGTCAGGGTTATTGCTGTAGCGGTGGCGAGCCCATGTGCCAGCGTAGGCCAATGCCCAGTTGTCGCTGATGGCGTACTGCAAGTCGAGCTCGATTCCCTGATGCTCGGTTTGGGCTTGGTCAATATAAAAGCCATCTCCATCACGAAAAATAACATCGTCTTTTTCCATGGCGTAGGCTGACACATCGACAAACAAGTCATCGCTAAATTGTCCGCGCAAACCCAGCTCAAAACTCTGCAATGATTCTGAATCAAGGTCTGGGGTTAACTGACCTTTTTGCAAGCGATAGAGCTCGGCCGTTTGGGGAGCGCGAAAGCTCTTGGCGACACGACCATAGACTGACAACTTATCGCTGAGACTATGATTGGCACCCAGTTGGTAACTTAGATTATCGAAGCTGTCTTCACGGTCTTCTGGGCGAGCATGGCGGCAGGTCTTCACATTTCCAAATAAAGTACAGGGGCTGCCATCGGCTTTCAAAACACCCGAGCTCATACGGTTATCATAATCGTAACGTAACGATTCATAACGTAAGCCAGCATCGAGTTCGGTCTTTTCGCTTAACTGCCAAGCCCATTGTGAATAGACTGCCGCTAACTGACTATCAACCTGGTAGTCGTAATGTAAACCCTGGGGTATTGTGGCGACCAAAAACTTACTGGAGTGCACTGTGTCCTTGGGCTGAAACTCGACCAATTCAATATCGGCAAGCTCTAAATCTAAACCCATTGCCCAATTTACAGAATCATTTAACTCGACCGAGTAAACACTGTTCAGGCCATAGCTGCTTTGCTCATTTTCCTCGAGCGCCTGGCCCGGTAAGAAATGTTGGATAAAGCGCATTTCACTATGTCGAACAAAAGGCGTGAGGCTGAACTTCTGCCCCTCGCCTAGCAACCATTCTATTGTTGAGCTAAAACGTTGCGAACTGGCATCTCGAAAAGCTTCAGGGTTGGGGTTACTACGTCTTAAATCAGAATCTTTATAGGCATCTTGGCCGTAAATAAACCCTGCGGTTTCTTGGTTTAAATTCGACAAGGATAATTCACTACGAGCTCGTAAATTATCGCCCTGATAACGATGGCTTAAATTAACTTTTTGTTGATCGTAACCAGAGTCATCTTTGTAACCACCATCGTGGCTGCCGCTAACTCTCAATTCAACAGCTTGTTTATCATACTCCTGGCCAATGCGAAGCTGTGTTCGAGCAAAGTCATCGGGGCCAAGTTCAAGCTTTATTTTACCGCCTTGGCGTGGCTCCGGAGAAATTACGTTGATAACGCCATGCAATGCATTGCTGCCATAAAAAACTGTACCGGGGCCCTTCAATATCTCAATGGCACCGGCCTGCTCAGTATTGATTTCAAAAAGTTGATTCACATTACACAAACCAACCGGCCTGGTTGCCACATTATTCTCAGCAATCAACACAGCGCCACAACTACCCGCGCCGGTAAGGACAGGGGAACGAACTGCGGTCAAATGTTCCTGCCCGTTACCACGGCTAACCCAAGCGCCAGGAACCCTAGCGATGACCTCGTTAATATGTACCGCCCCGATAGCTTCGATAGTTTCTTGATCCAAACTATTAAGGGTGACAACACCAGCCTGCTTACGGGTAGCAGATTTTTGAGCCGTCACTATCATCTGCTCAAGCGGCCCTTTTACTTTGGCTGAGGCTGACGGGTCTACGGCTTGTGCCAATGCATTAACCGGCAGGTTAACTATAAAGCAAGTGAGCAGTAGCGACGGAACAATGTAGCGCTGTGACATATAAGGTCCTTTAAAGTTTTCACACAATCTTTGAGTGCATATCAACTATGACAATTAGTTTATTCGCCGCGGTAAGTTCAACCATGGCGACAGTGTTCAACACTCTCTTAGCAATGACTAGGGTCTGAGCGACAACAAGCCAATGAGATCATCAAAGTATTCTTTTAATTGAGATCAATTTTTTATGACTTCGATGTTTATAACATCAATTTTTATAACATCGATTTCATAAGGAGTGGAGATTATTAGAAGAGCTTAGCTGGACACAAGACTAAAACCGAAATCCAGCGTTATATGTCAAACTTTACAACAAACCGAGGCGAGTAACCACGTTAGGGCTATGGCTAAACCCACAGCACAGACCCGGCTACTCAGCTCGAAAATTGCGATTTACAAGGTGCACTCAACCGCTGAACTTACCCGCTTAGCTTTTGCGGTCGCCAATTCAGTATCTTCGTCCCTGGCCAATGCCACCCCCATTCGACGCTGACCCACAACTTCCGGCTTACCGAACAGCTTAATGTCAGTATTCACCTCGCTTAAAGCCGCAGCTAAATTGCCAAACTGTGGCTGTTGCGACTCGCCTTCAACCAGTATGACCGACGACGCTGACGGTCCGTGAAATTCGATACTGGGAATTGGCAGGCCAAGGATGGCGCGAGCATGGAGGGCGAACTGGGAGAGCTGCTGAGAAATTAATGTCACCATTCCGGTGTCGTGGGGTCTTGGGGAAACCTCACTGAAATAAACATTGTCGCCCTTTACGAATAACTCCACCCCAAAAATACCGCGGCCACCTAAAGCATTCGTCACTGCCAACGCGACATCTTTGGCTGCATTGAGCGCTGCTTCGCTCATTGCCTGCGGCTGCCAAGACTCGCGGTAATCACCATCTTCCTGGCGATGGCCGATTGGCTCACAAAAACCGGTTCCCGCACTGTGTCGCACGGTTAGCAGTGTTATTTCATAATCGAAATCGACAAACCCTTCGATGATAACTTTACCGGCACCCGCCCGGCCGCCAGCCTGAGCATGATCCCAGGCAGCATCGACTTGAGCCTCGTTACGCAATAGGCTTTGCCCCTTACCCGATGAACTCATAATAGGTTTTATCACACAGGGGAAACCTATCGCGTCGACCGCATTAACATACTCAGCTTTTGTTTGAGCAAACTGATAAGCCGACGTCGGCAAATTAAGCTCTTCAGCTGCGAGGCGACGAATCCCTTCTCGGTTCATCGTTAGCGCCGCCGCCTTTGCAGTTGGCACAACATTGAAGCCCTCAGACTCTAGCTCTAATAAAACATCAGTGGCGATGGCTTCAATTTCAGGGACGATATAGTCTGGCTTCTCAAGCTCAATTACCCGGCGAAGCTCGGCGCCATCAAGCATGGAAAAACAATGGCTTCGATCTGCTACCTGCATCGCTGGGGCATCGGGATAGCGATCACAGGCAATAACCTCGCAACCCAAACGTTTCAATTCAATCGCGACTTCTTTACCTAATTCTCCAGAGCCACAGAGTAGAACTCGACTGGCGGTTGCTGAAAAAGGCGTTCCAATGCTTGGATTCATACTAGACCTATAAAATTAAATATTGAAATATAAAATCATGCCGCGAGTTCAGCTTCAAACACCTCGGCCACCACCATGATTGACGTTATAAAAAAGGATTCAGCTCTTTAGCCCGCTCATGCATGAGCGTATAAACTTCGCGCTTTTCGATATTGCTCATGCGCCCCCAGCGGCTAATTTCGTCGCCAGTGCGATAACAAGCCACGCAAATATCATCATTATTCAATACACAAATTGAAACACAGGGCGATGGAAGCGGCGCTTCTCCAGCCGGATCGACATGTACAATCATTATTACTCTACAACCTCAAGCTCATCATTAAAGCGCTGCAAATTATCAACATAGACTTGGGCGTTCAGCTTTAAAAACTCAGCCGTGGCGTCGTCGATCTGCTTGACGACCTTAGCCGGTGAACCAAGCACCATTGAGTTATCCGGAATCTGCGATCCCTCGGTGACTAGAGCGTTCGCCCCAATAATGCAGTTCTTACCTATCACCACGCGATTAAGCACAACCGCACCGATACCGATCAAACTGTTATCCCCGATATCACAGCCATGCAACATGACATTGTGACCAATAATTACGCCCTTGCCGAGAGTCAGTTTCACGCCAGGATCGGTATGCAATACAGCGCCGTCTTGCACGTTGCTGTTCTCTCCGATTGTGATGGTGTCGTTGTCACCGCGCAAAACGGCGTTAAACCAAACACTGGTATTGTTTTCCATAACGACATCGCCAATCACATCAGCACTGGCCGCAATAAAATGGTTCTCGCCATTTAGTTGAGGTTGTTTGTCTCCTAAACGATATTTCATATTCTTCTCTATTATTTAATTATCGACTAAATCCGGTGCTTAATAACAATAGCCATCTATACCGAAGTTCGGCTAGATCAACAGCTCAGCCTGATAGGCCAGTTAGTAAATGGAGCATTATGAAGTTTTGCATACCTATGCACCAGCAACAGACGACTATAGTGAGTATTTACCAAACAATACGGGGATATGGCCAAGGGGAAATGTTAAATATGGAACAATGATAGGTGACAAGTGACACATGTCGATACGGCTGCTACCGCCGATGAAGGTAAATAAAGCGAAATGAAGCAGAGCTAGCAAGATTCAAAACTATAGCCGCCGAAAAAGCTCTATGCCTTGCACCTAGGAACGTTACAAAGACAACACAGGAGTTTATTCAAATACATTAATAGGGGCCTGGCTTTCCTCAGCTAAGCCAGCACTTAATGTATCGTTAAACAGGGTGGCTAACACGCCAGCCGTAAAGCCCCATATCTCAAAACCTTGGTAATGCCACACTGGCGCCCAAAATCGATCTTTCTTGCCCTGGAATATGTCCGTGCGACTACGATTGGCATCTTCTAAGAAGTAACTCACGGGGACGTGAAAAATAGCGTCTAGCTCGCCGTAATTTGGCTCTAAGATAGCATCTTGTGGGACCACCCCCACAAATGGCGTGACCTCTATACCAAACCGCGTCATTGAAGAAGGCATACTGGCCAACACTTCAACATACTTGGGGTGCAAACCAATTTCTTCGTGGCTTTCGCGGAGCGCAGTTTCCATCAAGGAACTGTCGGTCTCATCCCACTTACCACCTGGAAAGGCAACTTGACCAGAATGAGTCGACAAATGCTCAGAGCGCTTGGTTAAGACCACTTGTGGCTCGGTGGGGTGATCGGTGATCGCTATAAGCACCGCCGCTTGTTTTCGATGGGATCCCTCTTCAACAAGTAGGGGCTTTTCCCTTAGTCCCGCCCTGAACCGCTCTAACATAGTGCCCTCAATTGACTCGATATAACTAAAATTCCTCTTCAGTATAAACCTTTCGTCGTGAACTTGCCCAAAACCTGCAGGGATAATCACTCGATAAACACCAATCAGACCAACCGCAGGTCCGAGAAACCGGAACTGTGGCGCAGCTCATAGATCAAAAGAGTGAAAAAGCAAATAATAAACAGGTGTTTTTATAAAAAGAAGTTCTAGACGTCAGGGTTCCGGTTGCCACGCCATGTTGCTACTATGCAATTAAGCTTTAGTCGTCAAAAAAACAACGATAACCGTTAAACACAAGACCACATTGTTTGCATGAGCAACTTTTTGACGCCAAGGAAGTTTGCAAACACCACAGGAGCTAGCTTATGAACACTGCAAATACCCCAAAGGAACTGGATTTTGACCAGCTAAAAGATCTGGCTGTCAGCGACCCCAAGGCATTCGAAGCCTATCGGACCCAACAAGTAGAGGCCGCTATAAGCAATGCCCCTAGCCATATGCAGCGTCGCTTAAGAGGCATTCAGTTTCAGGTCGACTCCCAGCGGCAGCTTCACTCAAACCCGATGGGATCTTGCGTCAAGGTGTATCAAATGATGCAAAACTCCCTTAGTGAACTCAATCAAATACTAAAGGATCAAGGGCAAGTGGCTTTAGAGTTAAGCTCAACCACACCACAGAACAACGCCAACGTTATTAGCTTTCCAGGCTAAACACCCCCAACGCCTTTAGAACAAAAAAGCCCTCCCTCGCGAGGGCTTTTTTGTTCAGGCTCACTCGCTTCACGCTTCCTTTGTATAGAGAGTTCAAGCTTTACTGATATATACTAGCCCTCCTTTGAATGGCAACGGTAATGTTTGCCGAGAATAATAACCAGTGAGTTAACAGATGAAGTATTGCAGTCACTGCGGCGAAAGCGTCGCGCTAATGATCCCTCCGGGAGATGATCGAGAGCGTTTCGTGTGTAGCGGCTGTGAGACAATCCACTACCAAAACCCTCGAATTATTGCCGGCTGCGTGCCTATTCACAAAGACAAAATCCTTTTGTGCCGCCGCGCTATCGAACCTAGATACGGCAAATGGACACTCCCAGCAGGCTTTATGGAGAACGGTGAAACCACCGAGGAAGGCGGCTTGCGTGAAGCCCGCGAAGAAGCCAACGCCAACATTGTGACTGACAGCCTTTACATTATGTTTAGTCTGCCGCAGATCAACCAAGTCCATATGTTTTATCGAGGTCAATTAGCTGACTTAGATTTTTCAGCTGGCCCCGAGTCACTCGAAGTAAAATTGTTTAGCGAAGAAGAAATCCCCTGGGACGAGCTTGCCTTTCCCGTGGTCAATAAAACCTTGAAGTACTTTTTTGAAGATCGTAAAACCAATACCTTCCCTATTCGTACTGAAGACCTTGTTCACCCCAAGGGCAGAAACTGGAAACCAACCCACGAATCTCGCTACACTCTGGCAAGCGCCAACCCCGAGAATGCCAACAAGGGTAGCTAAGCCTCGGGCCACTTAGCCTATTGAATATCGTAATAAGCTGAATGCAGTGGTGGTACGGTAAAGCATAGCCGCCACCTGCTACCCCTCGACCCTCTCCATTGCCCATCACCGCTGTGCTCTCAAGTAATTATCCCAGCTGTGGCACTCAAGTAATTACCCCCCCGCTGTTGCTCTCAAGTAATTATCCCAGCTGTAGCACTCAAGTAATTACCCCCCGCTGTGGCTCTCAAGTAATTACCCCCGCTGTTGCACCACCCCTCGGTAGTCATCTTCATCGGCAACACAAAAGGAGCATGGCTCCCAACCGGTAGCTGATATATCATAGCCCGCTGTAAACCACCTCGAAGACCTCAACTTTTATGCTGTTATTTGTAGACAATCTCACCAACGTAGACTTCAGTTACCTAGACTCAGACCGAGGCCTTCTCGGAGAAACCTGGCTGGCCAGCACCGAACTTGATGGTGCCTTAGATGACCAGGGCATGGTCTGTGACTTCGGCATTGTAAAGAGGACCCTCCGCGACTGGCTTGACGCTACGCTCGATCATTGTCTTTTGGTCCCACGACACAGTAATAACTTGGATATCCTCGAGGAAGGCGACTGCATCCAT
>Ga0105358_10000668_pt1 | contig 17562 bp, 16 predicted proteins | sample GOMGulsemesocosm_5_FD_83509 | JGI IMG/M metagenome (GOLD analysis project Ga0105358, IMG submission 83509) | Methane-oxidizing microbial communities from mesocosms in the Gulf of Mexico - GOM15C Gulf of Mexico | ecosystem: Environmental > Aquatic > Marine > Cold seeps | place: Gulf of Mexico... | reverse complement strand
TTGATCCAAGATCACGCGAGCAAAAGAGTAGCAATAGTCGACCCAGCTTGGGACGTGCCGAAAGCGATTGAGTTGGTTAACCAACGCGGCTATAAGATTACGGATATTTTATTAACCCACAGCCATCACGACCACATTAACGGCATTTCAGATGTACTGAATGAATTTGATGCAGAGCTTCATCTGCTGAAGGAAGAGGCCGATTTCTGGGGTGAGCATGACGGTACGCCGAGCTTACACCACGGTGGCGATGAAATTATGTTGGGTAAGACACCGATTAAGATGTTGCATACCCCGGGGCATACACCAGGGTCTACTTGCTATCACGTAGATGATCAGCTATTAACGGGCGACACAATGTTTGTGTTTGGCTGTGGGCGCTGCGACTTTACGGGGGGCGATCCAGAGGTGATGTTTAAAACCCTAAATAAGATCCGAACGGGCTTACCGGCATCGACGACTATTTTGCCGGGGCATAATTACGCGGTTAAGAAAACATCGACTTTGCAAGAGCAAATCAAAGGCAACCCATTTTTGCAGCACCATAATGTGCAAGATTTTATTCAATATCGAATGCATACGCCAACACGTAAAACACCTTATGAAGCAGAGCAACATGTGGCTTGTGATCACGATCACTAACGGCTACTGATGTATGACTTCCAAGACGATGACGTCATTTGTAGTTGTAAGCAGGTATCTAAGAAAAGGTTTTTAGCGCTCGTTCAACAGCAGCAACTAACAACGCTTGATTTAGTCAGAGAAAAAACAGGTATTAACGTGGCCTGTGGTATGTGTATTGTGATCGTTGAAAAGTTATTGCTGGAACACACCAGCTAACGTTTTTCTATTACGAAGACGTGCTCAAATAATGAGCTGAGCCCTCTTTCCTTAAAGCGTTGATTTTGTTCAATAATCGATGCTGATTCCAAGCGCTTTATACGGTAATGGCTATCTAATAAATCACTAACTTCACTGGGCGATACGGCAAAAGGTGGACCGTTCATCAATTGTTGGTCGTAATCAAAAGTAATGAGCAAGCGTTTGTGAGGGAAGCTGAAAAGTTCGTCGAGCTTTTTAACGTACAGTTTTCTCATCTCAGGTGGAAAGGCAACCAATGAGGCGCGGTCATATATCAGCGTACAATCGGCTATATCGACTTGCTCTAGTTGAAATATGTCGCCGCAAAATATGTGTATATTTTCTGCCTGATATAAGGAAAAATGCTCTGATTGTATAATCTCCGGAGTCATACCGTTGCTAGCAAAGAAGTCCTCTACGGCTTTTTGACTCAGTTCAATACCTACTACCTTTCTGCATTGCTGGGATAACCATAATAAGTCCAACGATTTGCCGCATAAAGGTACAAAAATAGAGTCGTTTTCTGACGCGTTAAGCGATGGCCAATGCTCTAACAAGAAAGGGTTAAGGTCTTTTTTATGAAAGCCAATTTCACCCAAAGCCCAGCGTTCGTGCCAAAACTCTTTTTTCATATCAATACCACCAAGTCAGTGAGCGGCTGGGTTACAGCCTTAAGGAGTCTAAAGGTTGTGGGGTAGAAATCCCATAGCCTTGTGCGTAGTTAACGCCCAGCGTTTTGAGTACGTCAAGAATTTCATCATTTTCAACAAACTCAGCAATGGTTTCAATGTTCATGATTTGAGCGATTTTATTAATCGAGTCGACAAAGGCTTTATCCACCTCATCGCTGACGATATTTTTTACAAAATGCCCATCAATTTTAAGGTAATCAACAGGTAGGTTTTTTAGATAACTAAAGGAAGAAAGGCCGCTACCAAAGTCATCTAGCGAGAACTTGCAATGTAGCTTTTTCATCGCGGTCATGAAGTTCAGCGCTTCTTTTATATTAGAAATAGCAGCTGTTTCGGTTATTTCAAAACAAATGTGCTTGGAAGGTGTTTTGTACTCTTCAAAAGTATCTAGCGTGGCTTGTAAGAAGTGCGGGTCACCAATGGATGTGCCCGATAGATTAATGCTAATAATGGGCAGAGGCTTGTTCTTTTTTTCTAAAACCGACAAGTAATCACAGGCTTTGTTAAGTACCCAGCGGTCGATGCGTTGCATTAAGTGAAAGCGTTCGGCGGCTGGAATAAAACTGTTTGGCGGTATGATGCTGCCATCGTGATCAAGCATCCGAACCAGTACTTCATAATGCGGTGTTTTTTTGCTGCCAATGCTGGCTATTTCCTGCGCATACAAGACGAAAAGGTCTTCTTCTAGCGCTATTTGTAAACGCGAGAACCACTGCATTAACTCTTGTGGTTGAGCGCTGCCATCACCCTGTGCGTTGTGAGTATGGACTCGATTCCGTCCTGCAGATTTTGCAGCGTAACAGGCAGAGTCAGCGGCACTTAATATCTCGGCAGCACTTTGTTCTTGACCATTAATCGCTATCAATCCAATGCTAGCACCCAAAACATAGGGTTTATTATTGTGTACAAAGCGATGCTCTAAAATGCCTTGGCGCAAGGTATTGGCTATTACTAAGGCATTTTCAATAGCGCACATGGGCAGTAATGCGCAAAATTCGTCGCCACCAATACGCGCCAAAATATCATCTTGCCGTAATTGATTTTGCAGTAGCTGGCTTATTTGGCCTAATAATTTATCACCAACACCGTGACCGCAGGTGTCATTTATCACCTTGAACTGATCAAGGTCGATGTACATCATGCAGTGAGTGTTCTGGTTCTTCTTGGCGTCAGCAAGGTGTTTTTTAAGTTGCCGCTCGAATTCACGGCGGTTGATGAGCCCTGTTAAATGGTCGTGTTTAGCCTGCCAATCTAGCTGCGCGGATACGTTGCGAGCTTGCGTAATGTCTCGGAAAATCATCACCGTACCGAGCAAAGACTCGTCTGAGTCAATAATAGGGGCGATGGATAAGTTGACCGCGTAATGGGTGTCTTGCTCGGATATAAATTGGAAGTTCTCCGAGTCAGTAAGGATCAACCGATCTTGCAGACAATTTAGCACGGGGTGTGTGGTTAAGTTTTCTTTATCTTGGCTTAGCGGGCAAACGCGATCAATCAGCGTGCCCTGCATGCTGCTTCTTGTTAAGCCGGTGAGTTTTTCCGCGGTGTCATTGACCGTGATGATGCGACCTTCAGGGTCGGTGGTGATAACGGCGTCAGCAATAGACAACAGGGTGACACTAGCCCATTTCTTTTCACGTCGTATTTGTGCAGAAATATCGTGTAATTGATTTTCGCGTTTAACAACAGCTGATACATCGGTAATTTCGATTAAACAATGATAAGTGTCTTGGGGTTGTTTAAGAGGAATAATTTTAATGTTGTGAGCAACCTGTTTTCCTTGGCGGTTGTGTAACGGTAACGAGTGTGGGCTTAGCTTGTGGGATAAAGTAGACGGTAGTCGGTAATTAAGAGCGTCATCAATAGCATTGAGTAACCGCGTTTTAGTTAGAATCGGGAAAATAAGTTCGAAATATTCACCTTTTTTATCGTTTAGTGTAAGTCCACTGTGTTTACTAACCCAGTTGTTCCAGTGAATAAGTCGAGAGTAGTTGTCTAGAATAATAATTCCGAAACTGCAGGTATCTAGAATATCCGACTGGCTGTTAGTAACACCGGTTTCAGGGACTATGTTCTCATTGAGGTACATTTCAGTCTGCGATACCCAGCATCTTATTAATTTGCGCTTTTACCTTAATGATGGAGTTTATGTCCATAATGAAAGTGACGTAGCCGGTAATGTCTTGTTCGGCTATGTTGAACGACATTCTTAATAACAGCACAAAGTTCGCATTGGATTCTTTTTCTTCGAATAACAATTCGAGTTCTTCGTGAAGGTATTCAGGTAGGGCGCTATCTAAGTAATCATTGAATATATTAGCCAAACTGCTGATGCAAGCATTTAAGATGATATTACCAATTTCAGTGATGGCTTCTTCTTCCATCTCACTTAATTCTTCAAGTGGTATGCTATCACCCACTACGGCACGCACCAGTGACAGACTTTTTTCTTCAGAGAAAAGCAGTAAGGCATCGCCGGAAAACTCACCACTGAAAGATTGCTTAACGCCGCAAACAGTATTAGGTGGGTTGTCATCTAGTTGAGAGGCGACCTCGCTAGAGGGGACTATTCGAATAATTGGTACGGTCAGCAGCACTTCTTGTTGCACCATGGTGCTTAATGCAGCAGCGGCAGCGCCCATACCAATATTTAATAGCTCACCTAAGGCGTCTAAGTGGATCTCATCTAGAATTGATGTATCGTTAGACATGACTAACCAACAAATGCCGTTATTTTGTCGGCGGTGATGGGCTTAGCAATAAAATCGATTCCCAACGTTTTGGCTTGCGCTTGGATGCTGTCTTGCACATTGGCCGTTAATAAAGCCATTTTGGCCTTGGGGAATAAGGGTTTTAATTGTTCAGCCAGTTCTAGGCCGTTGATGCCAGGCATATTGAAATCAATGGTAAATATGTCAAAGGAATTTGCAGATGCCAGTGCTAAAGCAGAAGCCCCGTCTTCAGCAGGTTCAATATTCCAGTCTGGGTGTGCATCTTTTATGATCGTTGTGAGCATCATTCTAGACATGCGGCTGTCATCCACAATTAAAACATTCATTAGCAATTCCCTTTATATTTAGTTATTGATTATGCTGTTAAGGATAGACTATATTTTCAAAGTTGCTGTCGTAAAAACGAAATTTTTTGAAGGCTCTAATTAACCCTGTTTGTTGGGTTTTCTGCCACTAAAACGACTTGATTCCGGCCCTTTTCTTTTGCTAAATAGGTGCCAGTATCTGCACGTTCGAAAAGGCTGGCAAGGTCGTCGTCATCCTGGTCAATAAACAAACTACTGACGCCGATACTGGCAGTAACGGTTAGTTCAGCTGGTTTGCTTTGTTCAATAGCCACTCTAAGCTCCTCGGCTTTAGCTTCGGCACTAGCCAAATTGCAATGAGGTAGAACGAGTACAAATTCTTCGCCACCAAAACGGCAGGCGATGTCTTCGTGGCGACAGCTATTGAGTATAGTGCTACCCACACTTTCTAGAACAATATCACCGGTTGCGTGGCCTCGGGTGTCGTTAATGAGTTTAAACTTATCCAAATCAATCACTAACATGCTTAAATCATATTGGTGTCGTAGCGCTTCTTTTATGGATTTTGGTACCACTTCCATTAAGAAATGACGGTTAAAAAGTCCTGTTAGTTGGTCTTTCATGGCCATTTCCTTAAAGTGCTTTTGTTGCTCTTGAAGCTTGTCGAACAGTTTCTTGCTTGTGATGAGGTTTTTTGTTCGAACGGCCAATTCTTCTTGGATAATAGGCTTCGCAACGTAATCATTCGCGCCATTACGCAGTAGTTCGAGTTTTTGCTGAGCATCCTCAGTGGCTGAAATGGTCAGGATAGGTATTTTCTTGTTGCTGCTGTCACTGCGGATGGTTTTAACGACATCTACCCCAGTTAACGCGCCGTTAAGAAAAATGTCGGTGAGAACTAAGTCGTACGGGTGCGTATTAAAGCTATTTAATGCCTCTTCTGCATTTGTAAAATGTGTCAAGCTGTGGCCATGTTGCTCAAGGTTCGCGATGATCAAGCTTGCTTGTGCCTGATTGTCCTCTATGTACAGGATATTGCCGCATACTTGCTCATCATAGTCTTTAGAAAAAGCATGGTGAGTTAAGTAAAAAGAGAATGCGGATAGTGCGCTTTTGTGAAAAATTTCATTGGCACCAGCACGCAGCGCATTATTCAATGTTGAGCTATTTTCATTGGTGGTAATCATAACAACAGGGATGCTTTGGCTGTAGCCTTCTATGCTACGAATTTGTTTGCATAAATCAGAGCCAGAGGTGTCTTCTAGTTCCATGGCAACGCAAATTAAGTCAAATGCTGAGTGTTCGATGAGTTGCTTAGCATCGGCACCTGTTTTTACAAAAATAGCGTGGCAGTTGTGCTCTTCAAGGCACTGCTGAATCACTAACTGATAGACATTAGATGGCTCGACAACAAGAACTTTGTTTTTTTGCGTGGGTATTGGCTTATTCAAAGTTATAACCTATACGGAAAGCGCCCCAGTGGCGCCCGCCAACAATAATGGGGGCGGAAACGTCAAACATGAGCTCACCTGTATCTCGGCGGTAAATTTGTAGCGTATATGGTTTTGTGTTGCTACCTGAAATAAGGCCAACACGATCATTAAAGATGCGTTTTGTCCGGTTACCAACTAAGTCTAACTTAGGGTCGCCGGTGAGCGGTTTGGTAAAACGTAAGTTATGGGTTGGAATGTAACCATTATTATCGGTTGCGGCAGCCAGCAATAAGAATGGATTGTTGTCTAGTATGGCTTCTTGAGTTGCTGGGAAAATTTGATCTGTTAACTGGTCAAATTGTGAGCTAAATTTTGTAGGCTCGGTATTTGGAATAGGCTGGTATGCACGATCAAAAACTTGTTCGTACGTTATTTGTCTTTTTTGTACGGCAAGCTCTAACGCTGCACTAAGTCCTTGAGCACCTTGTTGCGCAATGGCGGCGGCTTTTACATGTAATGGATGTGAAGGTCCGGCTGAATTATCTTGCAGGTGGAAGATATTAGCGGTATCGATCAAAAAGTTAACCTTTTGATCCATATTGTGGGTGTTCGAGGCAAGCCGCTCAACTAATGTTGTATTTTGCTGGTTGATCGTATCAATATTGGTAATGGCACTATTTGCTTGAGCAATACCAGTACTTTGCTCCTTTGTAGCGGTGGATATTTCAGACATGAGAGCATTTGTTTCATCCATGCTTTCAACAATTTGTATCATTTGGTCTCTAACATTAATGGCGACTTTTTGACCGCCTTCAACGATACTTCCTGACTCTGAAATAAGCTGTTTGATTTCTTTCGCGGCATCGGCGCTGCGCTGCGCTAAATGGCGTACTTCGGTTGCCACAACAGCAAAACCACGGCCGTGTTCGCCAGCTTGCGCAGCTTCAATGGCAGCATTTAGTGACAAGATGTTAGTTTGGAAAGCGATTTCGTTGATAACGCCAATAATACCTTCGATGCGGCCAGAGCTTTTCTTTACCGACTGCATGGCGTCCACCATTTGGCCGACATAACTTTGACCGGTTTGTACGAGTGAGTGAGTGGATTTTGCAAGGTCACTTGCACGCGATGCATTGTCTGAATTGGCAAGCACAGTGGAGGAAAGTTCTTCCATGGTAGAGCTGGTTGCTTCAAGCTCAGCTGATTGCTGTTGCGTTCGCTGTGACAGTTTTTGGTTATCACTTGCAATTTCAGCTGAAGCGCTACCAATAATTTCACTGAAATTAATGGTTTGGCTGAGCGCTTCATTTAAGTTTGAAAAGGTGGTTTCAAGCGGCCCGCTGAATTGACCAAGGGGGCTGTTGTGTACAGTGCTTATGTCGGCGCGAAAGTTACAGTCGGCGAGCAATAAAACATCCTTTAAAAGAACCTTGGCACTTTGCTCTATGGAAGATAAACAGTCGTTGAACAAGCCCGCGACTTCGGCTGCTTCATCGCTCAACGTGTCGGTGCTAAAGCGTGAACTTAGATCGCCATTAGCGATTTCTTGAATCACATCTACCATTTGTTCTTTAATGCCAGTGCTCCTTCCTGTGTGCGTTTCTACGCTAACGGCGTAGCCAGCTTGGTTTGGGGTGGCTGAAAATGTGAAAAGAAGCGGTTGGCTTGGATGCTCGACGATAAGAGGTGTTCGATTAAGCTCGATAGAGGCTAGGCCTAGTTCGGCAAGAGCTAAACCATTGAGTGCTGCTCCGTTGGAAAGCCTTTGCAGCGTTTGTGTGGCCGCAGCATTGGCATAGGTAATGATTAAATCTTGATCGATGGCAAGGACAGGGTGTGCGCATGCGTCAAGAATGTTTTGATGTTGTGTAAATTCCACGTTTATATGCCTCTCGTGTTTTTATTGTTACTTAAAGTGGTGTTGGGTAACGGCTTTATTAATCGAGGGTTATTCATTGCTCCAAGTAAATACAGCTGTAGCGCGTCTACCGTCATTTGAATACTCGAGTGATGTGCAGATTTGCCGAATTAGTTGAATACCTCGGCCAGAAAACCCGTCGTTATTTTTTATATCAGTGAGTACTTGGTTCTCATCAAAACCACATCCAGTGTCATGCACTTGAATGGTGAGTTCACCTCCGGTTTTGTGGGGCACATGAGAGAAAAAAAGTTTTATATTGCCTTTAGACAGTTGGTCAAGCCGTTGTTGCCGTAACTCAAAAAATTGGGCAAAGCCATCGGGTGATTTTTTTAAGGAAGAATCTAGGCCGAGCAAGCCATGGTCCAACGAGTTGGCAAAAAGCTCGGTGGTAACTAAGAAAATGGATTCGCGAAAAGGTAGCAGGCCTTGGATTTCCATTAAAGAGTTAACCATGGCGGGAACAGGGTTAAGGCGTTTAAGGGTGTTGTAATCCATAGTGGATGATAGCTTCCAGTTCGAAGGCTCCATTTCAACGCGACTATCTTGGGGCTCCTGAGTGTTCCACTTCTCAGGGTCAAAATCACAGGTTAGTCTGACAAGGGTAATATCATCTTGCTGGCTTTGATTGCCTTGATGTGCTTGTAATGACTCAAGAACTAGGTCGAAACTTGATGTGCCAGTAGGTCCCAAGCAGCTTTTAATGCCTTCAAAGCCGAAAGGTTCGCCGCTAGAATTTTCGGCTTCGACAATGCCATCGGTGAATAGGAATAAGCGGTGTTGTGATGTTACTTCAATATGCTTTTCGATGGGGGCAAGCTCTTGACTGGATACAATGCCAAGCGGCAAGTTATTAGATAAGAGTGTTTTTATCTCGCCTGTTTCCTTGTTAAATAAGAAATGATCCGGCAGGCCACAAGTGATGGTGCTTAAATTATGAGTTTCAGGGTCTAAGCAAGCAAGTGTTGCGGCTAAGAACATATGAGCGGGCAGCAAGCGGTTAAGCTTAGTGTTAATCTCTTCCGTTATCTCACGAATTCCAAAACCTTTGGCGGTCATTCCGTAAAAAATTTCTGACGCAGGTGCCGCAGCAACCGAGGCTATAATTCCGTGGCCAGTAAAGTCACCTAATAAAAGGTTTAACTTATTGGCCGGTGTATAAGCACATAATAATATATCCCCATTAAACAGGGACATGGGAGTGAGGAAGTGATGAACATTAGGTGACTCCATGTAGCCGGCCATAACGATACTTTCGTTCAATATAGCCGCTATTTCGTGTTCGCGGTCTTCTTCAGCTTTAAAGGCTTCGATTTCTCGCTTCTGAACTATTTGCTCATTATATAACTGCTTTATACGTAATAAAGATTGAGCTTTTGCGGATAGGATGGTCGGGTTAAATGGTTTTTTAATGAAATCATCGCCACCAGCCGCGACACAGTCTTCAAGATACCGTTCACTGGTGCCGCCGGTGACGAAAATAATGGGAATAAAGTCCTCGTCGAGTACCTTCCTGATAGCACGGGTGGCCTCAATACCATTCATCTTGGGCATTTCGATATCCATAAAAATGATATCGGGTCGCTGCTCATTGAATTTAGCAAGGGCCTCCTCACCGTCTTTAGCGGACACAACGTCATAACCTAGCTTCTCGAGCATATGGCTTAGCAGTAGACGTTGAGACATGCTGTCGTCAACGACGAGAGCCTTAGAAATTGTGCTTGCGCTTGGCTGTTGAATCGATCCCATAGGAATGCTTTTTATTGCTTAGCTTAAGCTGAATAGTTGGCCGAAATTTGCGATATCTAATATTTTTTTCACTTCAGGCCGGGTGTTGATAAGTGAGACAGCTTCTTTACTGTTGCCCATTTTGTTCTTTAGCATCAATAGCATGCCTAGGGCGGAGCTATCAACGTATCCAGTCATCCGCATGTCAATACAAGCATGGTTAATATTGCTGGCGTTTATAGCGTCAATAGCTGAGCGAAATTCTTTATGAGAACCGAAATCAAAACGTTCTGGGGTGTTGATTGTTAACTTGCTGCCAGAGGTGGAAAAGGTAATGCTCATAATGTCATCCTGTTATTTATGATTGTGCTTAATAAAGTTTCTTGTCAGGTGGAGACCACGTTAGGTTAAAAATGGAGCGTAACTAACGCCTGTACCAAAAGCCTAGCAGAAAGTATTTTTTTTGCATGATTTGTTTAGAAAGAATCTTGTGATCCAAAAAGCATGCAAGTTATTGGCGAAGTCTTTATTTAGGCATTTTGGTTCTAGATACGTTTGTTTGTTAAAGCAAACGGTAATGGGCCGGATCTCCCTCGGCTAACGAAAGTGAGTTCTACCGTGTAACTGATGTGGAAGAATGATGTGGGTGCGCTTTGCGATAAACTCTTTTTTGCTTGCCTGTGGGCGTCATTAGCTTGCAAGCAAAAAACATCAAGCCGATGTGGTTTCTGATCTAGATCAGTTTTTTTAATAGTCGCAACATAAATGGTTTTTTTTGACTACACTCCAAATTAAACGTTAGCTGCGCTAACATTGCAATTACCTCACTCGGAGTGAATATGTCTCAAACAGATAGCAACTACTTTGTAGGGGCTGCCACCATCGCTGCTAAGCTTGATTACGCTACCAAAGTCGCACATCAATTATCATTAACCGCAAGTAATGCTCGAGCCTTAACGCTAAGAGCAGGGCAAAGTGCGGCGGGTTTTAGGCCTCTGACTGATGCGATTCACCGTTTATCCGATATCACCGTCAGTTCATCTAAAAAAATCAATGCAATTGCCGCGCAACTAAGCCGAATGTCGGTTGAAAAGTATCGTGCTGACAGTGCTATTAGATATTTTGATGCGGTGTATGAGAAGTCAAAAGACTGTCGTAATATTTCTAGCCTAGACACGGTTTACAAACGAACCCAAGAGCAGCAAAAACTGCTAATGATTGATTACCAGCAAAGAATTCAGCAGCTATCTCAAGAGTTGGAGGCGGTCGAAGGCGAATTAAGGTCGGCGGTGGTGTTAAAAACCTTGTGTCATGTAGAGGCTTCGCAGGCCGGTGAGCAATATAAGGATGCCCTGGACAACGTGGCAGAAAATGTTGAAAGAATATCCGGGACGATTAAAGAGCAAATAGTATTCTCGCGGCAACAAGTCGCCACACTACAGTAGGAAAGTTAAATGAAAACAGAAACGTTGTATGAAAACGGCGACCATAAGTGGATGGTTTTTGGTCGTGATAATGATAAGCCGGATTTAATTATTGATACCAATCAATACATGGTGGTGAGTGAAAACAATGCGCTATTAATGGATCCCGGTGGAATTGAGTTATTTTCAGCGATGCTGTCGGCTGTTATAAAAGAAGTGCCGGCTCAAAAAATTACGCATTTATTTGCCTCACATCAAGATCCAGACATTATTTCGTCATTAGGTTTGTGGGACTTGGCGCTTACCAATGCAACGCTTCATTCGCCTTGGTTATGGGAGGGCTTTCTTCGCCACTTTGGAATGCAAAACATTGAGTTTGATGGGATTCCTGATACGGGCGCGCGTTTGCAACTAGATGGGGTGACATTAGAGTTTATCCCTGCTCATTATTTGCATTCTTCCGGTAATTTTAATGTGTATGACCCTAAGGCCAAGATATTGATGTCGGGAGATATTGGTGCGGCGCTTGAGCCAGACAATTCGCCCATGTTTGTTGATGATTTCGAAGAGCACGTGCAAAAAATGAAAATGTTTCACCAGCGTTGGATGCCATCTAACAAGGCAAAGAATGATTGGGTCAGACGAGTGCGTCGGTTAGATATCGACATGATGTGCCCGCAACACGGGCGCATTTTTAAGGGTGATGATGTTGGGAAATTTCTCGATTGGTTTGAGTCAATTGAGGTGGGATTAACCAACAAGTAAACGTTATAAATAGAGACGATTGAGTAAATAATTTAATTAATTTTTCAAAAAACCAAATTTTTTTAAATTAACTGCTAGTCTCTAGTTAGGAAGTCAAAATAATAAAGCAAGGGACATTAAGGGGTTACTCAATTTAGAAGAAGAGTCCTTAAAGTGCATCAATGGTAAGTCTATTGAAGGTGTCAATAATGAATATCAAGTTTCCAAACCAGCTAGGAATTCAAGTTGTTAGTGATGTTAAGGCAGAGCTAGAGTCGGCTATAGCGGCGGACGGAGCTATCGTGTTGGATGCGTCTGAGGTCGAAAGCGTGGATGCGGCTGCTTTGCAATTATTAGTGGCGTTTGTTCAGCATGCGGCGTTAAAAAAACGTGAATTTGAATGGTTTGAGCCGACTGATGTGTTTCTCGAAACGGTTGACTTAATGGGGTTAAAAGCTGCCATGAACGTGTAAGCGTTGATGGTGCAGTGAAATTTAATACATGAAATATATAATATTAATGAGGGGATAGAGTATGGCTCGGATACTTGTGGTAGATGATTCTGCTTCAATGCGCCAAATGGTTGCATTTACGTTAAAAGGTGGTGGGCATGACATCGTTGAGGCTGCTGATGGTGTAGAAGGCTTGGCATGTGCTAAAAACGGAAGTTTTAATGCAGTCATTACAGATGTCAATATGCCAAATATGGATGGTATTACGCTGACTAAAGAACTACGTGCTCTGCCAAACTATAGGTTTGTACCGATTCTAACGTTAACCACGGAAGCGTCGACAGAAAAGAAGATGGCGGGTAAAGCGGCGGGAGCGACGGGGTGGTTAGTGAAGCCGTTTAACCCTGATCAGTTACTAGCAACGGTTAAAAAAGTATTGGGGTAGGATTATGTCTATTGATATGTCGCAATTTCATGAAGCTTTTTTTGAGGAAAGTTTTGAAGGGTTGGAAATCATGGAGTCTGAGCTCTTGGAGCTCGATGTAGGTGAGGGCGATGTAGAGATTATTAATACCATTTTTCGCGCGGCGCACTCAATCAAGGGCGGCGCGGGCACGTTTGGCTTTATGAACGTGTCAGAGTTTACTCACGTAATGGAAACCTTGTTGGATGAAATGCGTGACGGCTCAAGAGAGGTCACTCAGTTCGCCGTTGACTCTTTGTTGCTGTCAGTTGATGTCCTAAGGACCATGTTGGAAGCGGCGCGAGATAAAACTGATGTTGACGAGGAAATGGTCGCAATGCGGTACGCAGTTCTCGACGGCATTTTAAAGAATGAAGAAGGTAGCGTTTCAGCGACTGAGGTAGCAGCAGAACCTGAGGTTGTAAGCAGTGACCAGCCAGCAAGTGATGGCATGAGTCGCTGGAAAATAGAGTTTGCCCCACATGCAGATTTATTAATGACGGGGAATGATCCCGTGCGCATGTTTAGGGCGTTAAGTGAGATGGGTGAGTTGGCGGTTAGCGTTGATCTCGACAAACTGCAGCCTCTGGCTGAGTTAACCCCAGAGGACTTGTATTTAGCTTGGGAAATGACACTGACGGGCAAGGTGACCGAGGCAGATATTTCAGAAGTTTTTGAATGGGTCGAAGATGAATGTGATTTAACTATAACCTCTTTGACGTCTGAAACCGTTTCTGCGACACCAGCCCCAGCTCCAGAATTATTAGCATCAATTGCTGAAGACACGGCATCAAACATAGAGCCCGCTTCAACCGCAGCGCCCGTTTCGGCTGTGGCTGGCAATGCGCCGGCTAATACGAAAACCAAGGCGACTAAAAAGCCGGTGGAAGCCGCCTCGATTAGGGTAGGTATTGATAAGGTTGATGAGCTTATTAACCTAGTCGGTGAGCTTGTTATTACTCAATCGATGCTAGATCAAGCTGGCGAAGACTTAGAGGCGAATGCAGAAGCGTCTTCAAACTATGATAGCGAAGCCAGTAAAGCGAATGCGGAAATATTGTTACGCTTAAGTAAAGGCTTGGCCCAATTAGAGCGCAATACGCGCGAATTGCAAGAAAGTGTCATGCGTATCCGCATGCTGCCTATTAGTTTTGTATTTAGCCGTATGCCACGTCTGGTTCATGACCTGTCTAGCAAACTAACCAAAAAAATCGAGTTGGTTGTGTCGGGTGAAGAAACAGAGTTGGATAAAACGGTGATGGAAAAAATTGGTGATCCGATGGTGCATTTGGTGAGAAATGCGCTGGATCATGGGATTGAAACACCGGATGTCAGGTTGGCGGCAGGCAAGGGAGAAACAGGCACTCTAACGCTCAATGCGTTTCACCAAGGCGGCAACATTGTTATTGAAATTAAAGACGATGGTGCAGGAATAAACAAAGCCAAAGTGCTCGCTAAAGCGGTAGAGAAGGGCGTGGTGTCACCGGGTGATGACTTGTCGGACGATGAAATTAACAACCTGATCTTCGCGCCAGGTTTCTCAACGGCTGAGGTGGTGAGTGATGTGTCCGGTCGTGGGGTTGGCATGGATGTGGTTAAAACCAGTATCTTAAGTCTAGGCGGTTCTGTCAGCGTCAAGTCCGAAGAAGGCAAAGGTTCTACTTTTACTATCCGCTTACCGCTAACGCTAGCTATTTTGGATGGCCAGTTAGTGACCGTTGGAAATGAGTCGTACGTTATTCCACTGATTACAATTATTGAGTCATTACAGGTTGACCGTAAGTACATTAATCAAGTGGCGGGAAAGGCGGAGGTGTATAAGCTCCGTGAGCACTACATACCGATTATTCGAGCCAGAGAAGTGTTCGGCCTACCAACGGAGAAGCGAGATCTTCATGAATCGCTGATGGTAGTGGTTGAAGTCGATGGTACGCCAGCGGGCATTATCGTTGATGGCTTAGAAGGTCAGCAACAAGTTGTTATTAAGAGCCTAGAAACTAATTACCGAAAAGTAGAGACGATGTCAGGGGCGACCATTTTGGGTGACGGAACGGTAGCACTTATTTGGGACGTTAACGGTATGGTAAATGTACATAAAAGAAAACTTAGCAATAATAAAATCAGAGCATAAAACGTTTGCCTCACTAGGCAATCAATAGGCACAGGAGAAAATAATGAGTACAAGCCCAGCTAATGAAGACATCGTCACGAGTGGCAGCAGTCATCAGGATCAGTATTTAACCTTTTTATTAGGTGATGAAGAGTACGGCGTAGATATCTTAAGGGTACAAGAAATAAGAGGTTGGGACTCCGTGACAACCATTCCAAATGCGCCGCCTTTTATTAAAGGGGTGATCAATTTACGTGGAACAATAGTCTCTATTTTAGATTTGCGCGAGCGGTTTGGTATACAAAGCGTTGAATATAACGACTTAACGGTGGTCGTTGTATTGCGAGTAAAAAGTGAGGATGGCGAGAAAGAGCGCATTATGGGCGTTGTTGTAGACGCCGTATCAGAGGTTTATCACATTACTAAAAACGAATTAAAAGATGCGCCGGATTTAGGCTATGCCGTCAACATGAGTTACATGAAAGGCATGGCAACCATAGACGACAAAATGGTGATTGTGCTGGATATTGATCACCTGATGAGCCTGAAAGATATAGACGATGCTGAAGAGTCTGGAAAAGAAGCGGCTGAGGGCTAGCTTGGTATGCGAACGTTTGCGGTTTTAAATCAAAAAGGTGGGGTTGGTAAAACGACAACCGCGATTAACTTAGCGCATGCAATGGCGCTACGTGGTCATAAAGTAACGGCGATTGATATGGACCCGCAAAATCACCTGACCGCAGGTTTTGGTGAAGAAACGCACCCACAGTCAGGCATTGATGAGGTGTTGTTGGGAGAGTCCAGTTTCGCAGATATGAAACTAGAGGCTCGTGAAAATTTAATGTTAATGCCGGCGGGGACTCGTCTGTCTGAAGTGGAACAAAGTGTTCGTGGTGTGACCGGCGGCCATTTACTGGCTAATGAAGTGAAGAAATTACGTCAGGACTTTGTTTTTATTGATTGTCCTCCCTCGTCGGGCATTTTATCCATGAACGCTATTCTAGCGGCAAAAGAAATCATTATTCCTGTGTCGAGTGACTACCTAGCACTCCATGGAATGTCGCGTCTGATGGGTATCCTCAAGCACGTTGAAGGGCGTTTGAACCACAAAATGAAAGTATGGGTAATCTTGACGCGCTTTCATAGCCGCCGTCGGTTAGCGAACGAAGTTCGCGAGAAATTAACGAGTTACTTCAAAGACGCCGTTCTTGTTACACCTATTAGAGAGGCGGTTGCTTTAGCGGAAAGTCCCAGTTACGGGCAAACAATTTTTGAATACCAAAAGCGCAGTAATGGCGCAATTGATTACGATAACCTAGCAGAAGATCTTTTGAATGGGAGAACATTATGATGAGTTTTAAAATACAAAAGAGAAAATATGAACCTCAAAATCAAGTCGTTCATGGGCGTGTAAAAAGCAAAACGTTAGATGGAAAAACAAACTTAATAAGCATGAATGAGGCGCGCCAAATTGCAGAGCACGTGTTCTCAGGTATTGCTTGGAGTGGTTAACGAACAACGGGGAAAGAAATGGTAGATAAAAACAAAGGAAAGAAAGGTGCTTCATTGGGGTTTGATCCCTTAGCATGGATGGACGATGAAGACGCGCCAACACAGGCGACAGAGGCAGAACCATCGTCAAAAGCAGCTGAAAAACAAAAGTCCAAGCCAGCCAAGAAAGTGGCAGTAAAGCCAAAGCCCGCAAAAAAAGCAGTGCCTAAAGTAACATCGAAACCCTATGAATCTCCATTAGGCTTGGATGTTGAAGTGCTTGAAAGCAGTTTCGCGCTATTGGCCCCCGTTGCCGACAAGATGATTAACCAGTTTTATGACACCTTGTTCGAACGTTACCCTGGCGTTATACCGCTGTTTAAAAACACCACGCAAAAGAGTCAAGTAGTAAAACTGCTCCAAGCGATCAAGCTCACTATAGAAAGCCTTAGAAACCCAGACGCCTTAGTGCCCATCTTGGTTGAAATGGGTGAGCGGCATCAACATTACGGCGCAGAGCCTGCGCATTACCAAGCAGTGGCCGATACCTTACTAGAGGTTATGGAGATTTATGCGGGTGATAAATGGAGCAAGCAAATTTATGACGCGTGGAGCGGCGCGTTAAATTTAATAGCAGAAACAATGCTAAGTGGTTATCAAGAAGACAAAGAACAATTAAATCAAGAAACTGAGGATGAAGACATGAAGCAACTAGCCTATTTAGAAGCAGCCGTATTGGGTGCACAAACCAATTTGATGATGTGCGACGCCGACTTAAACATCACCTACGCCAACAAAGCGGTGGTTGCGATGTTAGAAAACCGCGTAAAGGAGTTACGCGAAATTTGGCCGAGTCTAGATCCGCAAAACCTTATCGGTGAATGTATCGATGGTTTCCATAAAAACCCCGCGCACCAACGCGCTTTATTGTCCGATAAGAGCCGCTTACCGGCAGAAGCAGAAATCACGTTAGGCGATATCATCTTCAAAGTTAGAGCGAGCTATGTAGAAAGCCCAGAAGGCGAGTACATGGGCAACATGGTCGAATGGCAAGATTTAACCGAGCAAAAAGAGAAAGATAAAGAGGTAGCTCGTTTGCAATCGGCGGTTGATAGCGCACAAACCAATCTGATGATGTGTGATGCAGACTTAAACATCACCTACGCTAATGATGCCGTGGTGAGAATGTTAGCAAACCGTGTCAACGAA
>Ga0105358_10000665_pt1 | contig 17608 bp, 16 predicted proteins | sample GOMGulsemesocosm_5_FD_83509 | JGI IMG/M metagenome (GOLD analysis project Ga0105358, IMG submission 83509) | Methane-oxidizing microbial communities from mesocosms in the Gulf of Mexico - GOM15C Gulf of Mexico | ecosystem: Environmental > Aquatic > Marine > Cold seeps | place: Gulf of Mexico... | reverse complement strand
TGATTTCTGGGGTTATTCTCTAATTGCGATTGGCTCTGCATTATTTTTCGGCTTACGTTTACCTCATAATTTCAATCTTCCATACGCATCACTTTCAATCGCTGAATTCTGGCGTCGCTGGCATATTACGCTGGGGTCATGGTTGCGCGATTACTTGTACATTCCCTTAGGAGGGAATAGAGGCGGTAGGTTGCTGTCGAGTCGGAACCTGCTTATTACAATGCTATTGGGCGGGTTGTGGCATGGGGCAAGCTGGAATTTTATTGTTTGGGGTGGGATTCATGGTTTCGCTTTGGTGGTAAATCGCTATTACCGGGATATTCCAGTCTTAAATTCAATGCAATGGTTGGCGCAGATTAAGGCAATTAGTTGGCTCTTGACGATACTGGTTGTTTTTTCGTCGTGGGTGTTTTTTAGGGCGGATAGCTTTCAGTCGGCGTTAAGTGTTTTTTACTCGATCTTTGATTTCTCTTCAGCCTGGTTGAATACACGTATGCCGGTTGAGTTTTTTGAGGTGGTTCTGATATTTATTCCTTTGCATTTGTTGATTCACTATATAAGTTACGGCGATCACCTGCAGTTGTGGGCGCGAAAGTTCGCACCAATTTATTGTCCTGTGCTGTCGCTTGTTATGATTCTTTATTATCAGGATGGCACTGATTTTATATACTTTCAGTTCTAGAGGTTGGTGTGGATATTAGTAAAAGACTTGTCTTCTTCACGGTCCTCTCTACTGTGATGTTTGTGGGGCTATTAGAGTTTTTGGCGAGAGCTCAGTCTGTTGAGAAGGACGGCGAGTATGATTCGATGGAGGGCTTTACTCGTATAGTTAATGAGCCAATCTCTTCGCGCGAGTTGGATAATAGATTTATCAAGCATAATATTCATCTACTCCAAACGCTTGAAGATAAAGAGAGCTATGATGTGGCTTTAATTGGTACTTCAAGAACAAAGGCTCTGAGTTCGTCAAGGTTTGGGTATCCGAATTACTTTAATAGCTCGGGTAATAGTTACAACGAAATTACTTATGGATTACTTGTAGAGGCAGAAGCTCTCTACGAACATCTTCCCGACCTAAGAAAGATATATGTCGAAGCGTCAATGTTACTTCGCAGGCCGAGGCGATCGGAGTACAGTGCCGAGGAAGATCATCTGACCTATCTTCCGATTTTGAAGCGCTTTTCCGATATCAGGAACGGCTTCCCTGGCGTGGGCTTTGAGTCGTTTGTGAATCGTAAGCCTAAAAGGGAGCTTTATTTAAAGCTCTTTAATGAAAGAGATAAATATATTGCTAGTAGTCTTTTGTTTGGGGGGCACGAGTTTGGGCATGAGTTAATTACCAGTTCCAGAGTGTTTGATGAAATTACGAGCTTTGGAGAGTATAGGAATAATTTTTCCTTTGAAAATGGTGCCCCCAAGCCAGCAATTTCACTCGGGAACCCTAAGGTGCAGCGGATAAAAAATATAGGGTCTTATGAGTCGTTTGATTACCTGTTTGAGATGATCGTTTCGTGGGCGCGTTACCGCGATATAGAGGTGGTCTTTTTTCAGCCGCCGGTTAGGGGGGATCTACAGTCATTTCAATATAGGTATGGTCTCGACCATCACAACGATGCTTTAAGGACGTTTGCTCATGAGTATCAGGTTGGTGTGATCAATATGAACTATCTCGATAGCGGGTTTAGCTCCAAGTGGCAGCTCTTCTCTGATGAGGACCATATGGCAACGTGTACGGGTAATGCGGCGATATTCTCTTCATTAGAGGTTGGAGAGTCTGTAGTAGGTAGTCTTCAGAAGTACTATGTTGAGGTGTCGAGTGTGGATGTAGCGAAGAAGGAAAGATATATGGTTTCGAAATTTTGCAGCGGAAGCTGACTGACTGAAATATACTATTTCCAGTGATGGCTGCAAATTGAGGGCTTTCGAGTGGAGAGTAGATGGTAGAACTTTCTAGAATCTACGCGTTGGGGCCAGTTGAAAGTATGTGCGAGTTAAGATCTAATTGAGGATATAGCTGCGGCCTTGCGCCGCGTAAGGCTCTTTTCAAAAAAAACGTTTGTTTTTCTGGACCTTGTGACGTGACTATGTGGGTATGATGTTACGGGGTAACATATAGAATTACGTTCTCATTCCGTCCATGTGTTTGGAGGGCGCTGTTTATTTCTCTGTGGAAATTTATTATGGTTGGTACACGTGCACTAGCTTTTATTAAAACTAAAAAAAGGCTTGTTAAGCTCTTTCTGCTATCTCTTTTTTGCGCGTTTTTTTTGGGTAATACACTCTCTTTATCCAATTACGGTGCTGTACTCTCCATTTTGGGGGTGGCAGATTCTGGTCCATTGGCAGGTAGTCCCCAAGAGCTACCAGGGTTAGATCTTGAACCCTACATATATACACCTATGTACCAGATTGCCGTAAATAACGATTTCGAAAGATATAATCATACCTCTCTGTTTGATGAAGACCTAAGAGCGTTTTACTCCTTGCCAATAGCGGATTGGGGGCTGGTGTTTAAGCCAAATATGTGGGCGTTTTTTGTTGTCCCTCCGGCATATGCGTATTCTTTACTTTGTTTAATCGCGATTCTGTTGTTTTTTTCTGGTTATGGACGTATTGCACAGAAGTTAGGGCTTAGTAGTTTTACAGCCACTTGCTTAGTGGCGGGACTGTTTTTCTCTGGTTTTGTCTTCTATTGGTGGTTGCTATTTAGTTCGGTATTGGCTCTTTTTCCCTGGCTGGTATTGCTTGTGCTAAAAGAGCGCAAGCGCTGGCACCACTATGTATTACTCTACTATGGTTTTTGTTGCTGGTTGATTGCGAATTTTTACCCACCGTTAATTATCGGTTTGGTTTTTGTGGCCGTAATATTGGTAATTACGTTGCGGCCGAATTTCTTTCGTTCTTGGGAGCTAGTGGGGATCGGAGTTATTGCAATTCTAGCGGTCGGTACAGCTGTTTATTATCTTTGGGATGCAATCGGGCTTATCCAAGGCAGTGTTTATCCTGGTGACAGACGGGTTCATGGAGGGCAAGGATATTCTACGACTCTCTGGCTTGGTCATTTTTTTCCCTCTCTATTACAGTATAATCTTCGTTCTCTGACTCCAGTGGCCGCGGCCGAACAAGTTGGTATGAGCTCGTATTTTTTCCTCATTGCGCTCTTTTTCGTTGATTATAAATCCCTCGTAGATAACAGTACCAAGCAGTTTAAATACTCATTGATTGTGGTTGTCGCGGCCCTAACACTTATATGGTGTTGGATGTTACTGCCGCTGCCGTCGTGGATTGGAAGTGTTTTCCTTTGGGATTACGTGCAACCGCGCAGATTACAAGTCGCTTCGGGCGTGCTGATTTTTGTGCTGACAGCGCTGTTAATTGGAAAATCATATTGGCGCTTTACTTTGTTACGTATTGTATTCTTCTCTTTTGGGTTGTTGCTCCCTTGGTATCTGATTAAGTTCACCCATGAGGCCGTTGCTGCAAATGACGCGTGGGCTTATCTAGATGTAGTGCTGATACCCGTCGTGTTCACCTGCTATTTATATGCGCGTGTACGTAAATCTGAATATCCCGTTAAGGTGGTTTTGGCTGTTACCGTATTATCCAATGTACTTGCCTTTGTGCCTTTACAGCCGTTACAGTCGGCACGGCCAATCTTTGACACCGCGGGTGGATCGGCAGTTGAGATTCTGGATACAATCGTAGCTAGCAACCCGGGCCAGGTATTAGCCTTGAATGGCTTTGAAGGAACTATATTGAATGGGTTAGGTTACCGATCGGTCGGACATGCCTTTTTTCTACCCATGCCCGAATGGTATCGTAGCCATTTTCCCGAGCTGGATAAAAATCAATATAATTACATATTTAATCGGACTTCGAGCGTTCGATTGTTTCACGGGGTTGAGGCTGGTACTGGTGGAGGGGTAGGTGTAAATTTACCCATTGATCGCTACGGCGTAGACTTTCAGATTCGAACAGTAAATATATTGCAAGATATGCCAGATCGGTCTCTGGTTGTTAAAGGTCTACAGTCTGTCAGTGACTTTTCGGTAGATCGGGTTGTAATCAGTGGCTGGGGAAATTGGAGTGGTTTGAATTCAGAACAGAGTTTGTCAATCTATACTCAGGCTCCGATTGAAAGTGCGACTCTACAGTATGCTATGAGTCGTCGGGGTGGCAGGGCCATCGTCAGTGGTTTCTGGCTTGAGCTTATATTCAGTGAGGGCGCTGGAGTTAGCAAGGAAAACCTCTCTATGTGCTTGGTTTCGTCGGACCCTGAACTTGGTCAATACCGGATACGAAGCGCTGATGATATTATAGTCTGCGATATGTAATTGTGTACAAATTTAGGGTTCTGGAGCTAATACGGGCAGCGATATTAGTTCTGCCATGAAATGCGGGGGAGGGCAAGAGCGGTATTAGATAAGCTGAAAAATTAATTCTCGGACGAACCGCAAAATACGGCGTCGTACCCGGAGTAGTCAGCATAGAGTAGGAGTTTATTGTCGGGGGGGGGGGCCGACTATCGCTAATAGAGTAAGGCGACTTTCTGTGATAGCCTGTTTCGGCTCGTAGTAGCGATAAGTTGAGGTACTGATTGTTCTATTCCAAAGAATGGAAGATAGTTTAACCAATTAGTATCCATGGGGATTCCGTAGTAAGTAAATTAACACACTTTAAAAGGCTTGGTTTTCTCTATTCTTAGAGTTGCCAGGCCTAATGCAACTGAAGGTCTTTTGGCGTAGATATGAAATCAACTTCAAATGTAATGACGCTAGATATTATTGGTGATGATAGGGGGTCTTTGGTGGCTCTTGAGTCTAACATGAACATTCCATTCGAGATAAAAAGAATATATTACATATTCGGAACTCAGCCGGGAATCGGGAGAGGATATCATGCCCATATTGCGCTACAGCAGGTTGCTGTTTGTGTCAAGGGAAGTTGCCGGATGCTCTTAGATGACGGCAGCTTGAAAACGGAAGTTTTTCTTGATAGGCCCGATAAAGCGGTGTTTATTGAAACGATGCATTGGCATGAAATGCATGATTTTAGTGAGGATTGTGTACTTATGGTCGTGGCGAGTGATCTGTACGATGAGGCTGATTATATCAGGGACTATGATGATTTTTACGCAGCGCTAAATTGATTTTGGCCCATGTTAATGCGAAGTTACCCAGATTCAGCCAATAGTTCCAGTACTTGAATTATAAGAAAGAAATATTGAAATAATATGATGAACTATGACGACGTAAATAGAATTCTCCACGAAAAATTTAAGTTCACAAAAGGTATTGCCGCGTCTGCGCATGAGATGTTTGGCGATTCTTGGATGTCGGATTTTGAAGAGAGTGTATCGATACTTTTTCCCGATGAGCAGGCGCTGGAATCAGCTATAAAGGGCTATTCTGGTTTTGCATTGGATTTCATGAGGCGCCAAAAGCGCTTTGAAAAGGAAAGAAAGTACCAACACTCAAGTTATTCAAAGGCTGTTGAGGAAGTTTATAGCAATCAAGAATATATGATGGAACAGTATCTTCCAGGGTTGCTGTTGTCGCACTACTTCTGGAATCACCATTATAAGCAGTTGCAGTTTTTTGAGAGGTTTTTTATCGAGCCGATTGAGGCGGGCAGAGAGCTCCGGTTTTGTGAGGTTGGTATAGGTACAGGGTTATATTCCCGCAGGTCATTACAGCTGCTGCCAAAATCGACTGGCCTAGGATTTGATATTAGTGAGTCTTCCAAGTTGTTTTCGGGCGACCATATTGATAAGTTTGGTTTTTCTAGCCGCTATGATATTGCATTGCAGGATATTACTACGTTGGTTGAGCCGGAACAATTTGATTTGTTGATTTGTGTTGAAGTGTTAGAGCACCTCGAAGATCCATTGTCATTCTTGGCCAAGTTAAGAGAACTTTTAAAACTTGGTTCCAAGGCTTTTATAACCGCGGCGTTGAACTCACCTGACAAGGATCACATTTATCTTTACAGCTCGCCTGATGAAGTACTACATCAGTTGGAAAGTGTCGGCTTTACATTAGAGCAATCATTTCACGCCTCAGCCTTTAAGCCTGTAAAGCCTGGGTTTCCCTATCCGTCTGTTGCTTCTTTTATTGTTAGTTGAGGTGTTTATGTGTAGGCCTGTCTTGGAGGGTGAGTTTGTTCGTTTGCGCCCTATTGTTGTCGATGACGCGAACATAACATTAAGCTGGCGGCAAAGCGAAAGAGCTAATTTGCTTAATGATGGCGCCCAAACGTTGGATCAGCAGGAGCGATGGATTGCAGGACGTCCTGCTTCGGAATTGAACTTCATTATCGAGTTGATCGATTCGACCCCTGTGGGGATGCTATCGCTGATTGATGTTAATCATACTCATCGTCGCGCAGAGCCGTCTAGATTCCTAATTGGTGAAAGCGTGTTGGTGAAAGGTATACCAGCAGCGGTTGAGGCGATGCTATTGCTCTATAGGTATGCTTTTGATGTCCTAGAACTGCAGAGACTGTATGGTACGGTTACTGAGAAAAATAAGCTCATGTATAAGTGGCAGCGCTTTTTAGGGATGAAAGAAGAAGGGCGGCTGCGGAATCATCTTTTTTTGGCTGGTGAGTTTCAAGACGCTATATGCCTTGGCTTAACTTATGAGGATTATTGGAAAATAAGTCTGCCAAAAATGAATGCATTGATAAAAGCAGGAAAACAAACTAATTAATCGAGAATTGAATGATATGAGTAAGAAAGACGCTATTCTGGAAGTTATATATGAAGCTATAGCTGATTTGAATGATGATAAGAGTGAGGATGAAAAGGTAGCAGCAACTATGGATGCTATTTTGTTTGGACCAGAGTCCGGACTCGACTCTCTCGATCTCGTGTCCCTGATTGTGGATGTTGAGGGTGGAGCTTCAGACCTTTTAGATAAGTCGGTTTCTCTTAGTGATGACAATGCTATGGATCAAGATCCTGTGCCTTTTACATCAGTAGCTTCAATGCTGGATTATATTATGGGTTTGGCGGATGAAAAATGACTGACTGTGTTGGGTCTGCGTATGAGGATAGAGTGGTTGTTGTTACGGGAAGTAGCAGGGGAGTGGGATTTTCGATAGCAAATCATTTTTTGGCTCACGGGGCTCAGGTAATTGGTCTGTCTACGGCTTCGTGCAGTATTGAGAGTAATAATTACACCCACTATGCCGTTCGCATCGACGAATCTGATCAAGTGCTAGCAGTGTTTAGGGGGATCAGAAAAAGATTTGGTGCTGTGGATATATTGATAAACAATGCGGCAGTTTTGACATCGCAGCACGCAATGATAATGCCAGTTTCGTCAGCGCAAGATATGATCAATGTGAATTTCATGGGTGCATTCCTAGTCGCGAAAGAATGCGCGAAGTTGATGAAGAAGAAAAAATGGGGTCGTATAGTCAATATTAGCTCAATGGCAGTAAGTCTTGAGCCAGTTGGCGATTCAGTTTATGCGGGCTGTAAAGCTGCGTTAACTACCATTTCAAATGTAATGGCAAAAGAACTGTCAGCTATTAATGTGACATGTAACACCCTAGGCATTTCGGCGATAAAGAGCGATATGTTGGCTCAATTGCCGGAAGAGAAAATAGATGCGGTGATTGCTAGCCTTCCCATTCCTCGATATGCAAATTTTGAAGATATTTCGAATGTGATTGATTTCTTCGTCTCCGAAAAAAGCTCTTATGTTACCGCACAAACAATTTACCTAGGCGGAGTGAGTTAGGTGGCGCTGATTGTTCCTAATACGGTTCTAAAGAACATTTGGAGGGTTTCTTCCCTCCCTATATCTACAAATACCTACATTTGCCAGACAACTGTGGAAGGTTCCTGTGTCATTGTTGATCCTGGAATGCAGTCAGAGAAAATTGACGAAGTAATTGTTACGAATAATTTAAAACCGACGCATGTGTTGTGTACACACGGTCATTTCGATCATATTGCAAGTGCTAGTTTTTTTCAGAACAAATATCAATCACTAGTATATCTTCCAAGGCAAGATCTCGAGGTAGCAAAGAAGTCAAATTTTCTCATGAAGGTTCTTCGTTTTGAGGGGAAAATAACTCTTCCGGAATTTGACCAGCTTGTTGAAGAGAGGCTTAGCGTCAATGTCGATGATATTGACTGGGAATTTATTCCTTGTCCTGGTCATACAGATGGTAGTTATGTCTTGAAGGTTGGGAATGTGCTGTTTTCTGGAGATAGTTTTTACAGTGAAGGTATTACCCTCTCCAGCTTGCCTGGGGCAAATTCAAGTGTATTACGGGAATCTCTTCGGGCTCTGATTGGTGATTTGTCTAGTCGGTGCTGGGTGTTGCCGGGTCATGGAAAAGAAGGCGTTCTTAGCGATATTTTGGATAATAATATTGAACTAAGAGATTTTTTAGAGAACACATGAAGAGTTTATTACGATTATGTCCCGAAAGAATGTAGAAGATGGCTTCCCTATTATCGGCGTAGGGCATCACTTACCTGACAACTTCATTACCAATGAATCACTTTGTGAAAACCTTGATGTGACGCCCGAGTGGATCGAACATAAAACAGGAATAAAACGCAGATATGTTGCCGCTAAAGGTGACTCCGTTTCAGAGTATTGTTTAAGTGCGTCTATAAAGGCGATGGCAAAGGCTGGAATATCAGCGTCTGATATTGATCTCATTATTGTTTGCACATTTGCTGGGGACTATGTTTTTCCTCCTGTCTCGGCCAAATTGCACCATGACCTCGGGGTTTCCGGTGCGCAAATTATGGATATCTCGGTTAACTGCACTGGTGTGGTTACTGGCCTTACTTGCGCAACAGACAGAATGTCTAATGACCCCTCAATAAAGAATTCTCTCGTAGTTGGTGCTGAATTTTGTACTCGTTTTATCGATGAAACTGATCCGAATACGGCGATTTTCTTAAGTGATGGTGCTGGCGCAATTATTGTTGGCCGAGGGGAGTGTTCTGAAGGTATTCTTGGCTCAGCTTTTTATACCGATAGTTCTAATTATGAATCTGTACGGCTTCGTGGTGGGGGTGCTAGGTTTCCTATGAATGGGGCGGATTATTCGCCGGATATTTATAGGATGGAAATGAACGGCTTAGCGACTTGGAAGCAGGCGATAACCCATCTCCCGCCGGTAATGCGGAAGGCTTGCGAGAATGCTGGGGTAAAAATCAGTGAGGTTGACTTCTTTATCTTTCACCAAGCTAATTTGCGAATGATTGAGTATATTATGCGTAAATCACGTGTTTCAGAGTCTAAAACATATACTAATGTTGCAGACGTAGGTAACAGTGGGGCGGCTTCTCTACCGATAGCCTTGAGTGAAGCGTGCGAGAAAAATTTGATAAAGAATGGGGATGTAGTCCTGTTGGCTGCGGTTGGCGCAGGCTTTAATTTTGGCGCTAGTGTTTGGCAGTGGCAATCATAGGGTAAGGCGACATGAGTAATTTTGGTGAATTTGAGAAGATTAAGGTTGGTGATCGGGCATCCCTTTCAAAAGAAATTACAGAAGAGGATATTCAGAAATTTGTTGATATGACGGGGGACGATAACCCACTACACGTGGATAGTGAATTTGCATCAACGACCCCCTTTAAAGATGTTGTTGTTCACGGCATGCTTGGTGCGTCATTTATTTCTACAGTTATCGGGACAAAACTTCCGGGTGCAGGCGCTCTTTGGGTTTCGCAGACGATGAACTTTCTCCTTCCAGTAAGGCTCGGTGATGAAATAAGCGTTTCTTGTACCGTGACCAAGAAGCAGATCAGTCAGCGTTTGTTAGAGTTAGACGCAATCATAATTAATCAATCAGGTCAGGTGGTTTTGGAGGGCAAGGGGGTCGTTCGTGTTCTTCAGCAAAAGAAGGATGAGGAAGGAAAATTGTCACCTCATTCAAAAGTGGCGATTATCACTGGAGGCAGTGGAGGAATTGGTTCTGCTATTTGTAGAAAATTAGCAGCCGAAGGCTTTAATGTCGTAATAAATTACAATAAGAACAAAAGGGCTGCCGAAAAATTGGCACGCGAATTAAATGAGAAGAACCGAGCTTGTGCGGTGGCAGTGCAGGCAGAAGTGTCTACTGACGATGGAGTTAAGAAACTCTTTGAAGAAACGAAAAAAGCGTTTGGGCAAGCGACAGTTTTAGTGAATAATGCCTCGCCTCGGATCAATCCGAAGCCGTTTCAGGAGATAGAGTGGCTCGATATGCAAAGGCATATTGATGTTCAGGTTAAGGCCGCTTTTTTGTTGTCTCAAGCATTGCTGCCAGAAATGTCGGAGTCCGGATATGGCCGAATAGTGAACATCACTTCTCAGGTGGTCGAGGGTGCGCCAAGCCTGAACTGGACTGCTTACGCGCTTGGAAAAAGCGCACTGACCAGTATGTCTAGATATATGGCGCTAGAGTACGGACCGAAAAATATCACAGTGAACTGTGTCGCGCCTGGCATGACAGAAACCTCACTAATTGGTGATGTGCCAGAAAAAGCACAGTTAATGGCTGCGAGACAGACGCCAGTGAGGTCTTTAGCTTCACCTGAAGATGTGGCTAATTCAGTTGCATTTCTTGTTTCAGAAAACTCCTCTCACATTACCGGCCATACATTGCATGTAAATGGCGGGAGCTTGATGGCTTAGAAATAATGAATAAAGATGAATTGTTAAATAGCACGCTCAAAAATGATCGAGCCTCTTTTTCAGAGCTAAAAAAGGCTCTAAAGGTAATCGATGGATCTGAGTTTGAATTTGGCTATAGCTTAGGTGTTTCCTCAAACGTGACGCTAAATGGCTTTGATGTGTATCTGAAGAAGCAGGGGTACATCAGCGAGGTTAATGCTGACGTTCAGATGGGTGGTTATGACGACTTGCAGGGAGATTTTGATAGCTTTAAGTCAAATGGTATTCAAAACGTGCTCGTCTTGCTTAATTTTGACAATCTATTACCAAGTTTTGAGTCTCAAGTTGAACATTTGGATGACGAGTTTATCTATGCAAAAATAATGGATGTTAAGAGTAGTTTGTTAGTCGCTTTGTCTGGAGGTGATGTGTTTCAGAGCATTACAATTACTGACTTTCATTTGTCCTTTGTTGGTTCGAATGAATTGCGGGTGAAGGAGGTGTTGGGAAGATTTAATGTGATGCTCAGAGAGTGCGCGGATCAATTTGATAATGTTTCTTTGCTCTCTTTATCGGCAGTTGTAGCGGACGTGGGTAGGTATAATGCGATAGATAGTCGATTTTATTTCATGAGTAAAGCCCCTTATAAGAGACTTCTACTCGACCATTTGGCGCGGCGGTTAACTAGTGCTTCAAGGCAGTTTGGTGCCCGAGTTTACAAGGCTGTTGTTTTTGATTGTGATAATACATTGTGGGGCGGAGTTGTAGGAGAGGATTTGCTTGGGGGAATTGCTTTGAATCCCTATGACTATCCTGGCAATATTTTTTGGCGGATTCAGCAAGAAATTCTCTCGCTAATAGAGCGCGATGTAATTATTTGTTTATGTAGTAAGAATAACCCAGAGGATGTTCTGGAGGTGTTAGAGGAACACCCGCACTGCCTATTATCGAATGAAAATATAGTGGCTAAAAAAGTTAACTGGTCTAGCAAGGTGGATAATATTTTAGCTCTATCAGAAGAGTTGAATATCGGCTTGGATAGTATGGTCTTTGTTGATGATTCGTCGTTTGAGTGTGAATCTGTTAAGGCTCGGTTGCCGTCGGTTAACACAATTCAAGTTCCTAAGAATATTTCTGAATATATAAGCGTTTTTGATACGATCAAAGATTTGTTTCCGTATGTTTCTAGTAGGAATAGCGACCTTTCAAAAACGCAACAATATAAAATAAGGGAGCTATCGGAAAAGCAAAGAATGAATTTTAGTTCTCAAGAGGAATACCTTGAGTCATTGGAAATAAAAGCACTACTTACGTTTAACGAGTCGTCTGGCAAGGCTCGTATATCAGAGCTTTCCCAGAAGTCTAATCAATTTAATCTAACTACTAAGCGCTATACTTCTTTGGAGGTTGGTAAGTTAATAGATAGTTCGACAGCAGTTGTTGCTGCAGTGGATGTTACAGATAAGTTTGGTGGTTGCGGGCTTACAGGGGCGGTAATAGGACGGATAAATGGGAGCGTTTTCAGTGTGGACGCTTTTTTTATGAGTTGCAGGGTTATTGCTAGAAGCATTGAGTTTTCTATTTGGCCGGAAATTCTAAAAAGGGCTGTGGAACTAGGTGCGAAGAGAATTCATGCTAGCTATTACCCGACATCTAAAAATATGCAGGTTGCGGATTTTTACGATAGACTTGGCTTCGTTGAAGTGCATGAAAATAGTGACGGGGCTCGGAAGTATGAGCAAGAAATTAAACAACTTGAATTAATAAAAATTGACTGGATAGAGGTAGAGATAAGTGACTGTTAGTAGAATTAAGCAGGTTATGGCATCGGTGCTAGAGGTCCCAGAAGAAAGTATCAATGAAGCAAGCAGTAACGATAATATTGGCTCGTGGGATTCAATTCAGCATATGAACTTGGTGCTTGCTCTCGAGGAGGAGTTCGACGTCGCAATCCTAGATGAAGATGCGGCAAATATCACCTCTTTTCCACTGATTAGAATTGTGGTGAATGAGCTTCTGGAGTCTTAGTTAATGCGGTGGTTGCTAGATCGTTTTTCAACAGAACCCGAGTCTGTCGCTTTTATCCATGATGGGGAGAAGGTTGTCTATGGAGCAATGCTTAGCCGCATAAGCTCGTTCTCTGCGCTGATATCTGAACATGGTATTTCTACTGGATGTACAGTGGTTGTTTTGGCCGACTATTCCCCTGATGTGTTTTGTTTTATTGTCGCATTGGCGCTTAACAAAAACGTTGTGGTGCCTTTAACCAGAGACTCGGTGGTCGAGAAAGATATAGCACTTAGCGTTTCTGGCTGCGATTGGTTCGTGGAGTTTCAAGATGATGGCAAGAAGTGTTCTATTGTTGAAAAGCACCTGCCGGTAGAGAACGATTTACTTGTAGATCTAAAGGCCGCTGGGCGGCCAGGGCTTGTGCTTTTTTCTTCTGGCTCCACTGGGCTGCCCAAGGGGATATTGCATGATTTCTCAAATGTGGTCGAAAAATTTAGGGTCCCTCGTAGTAAGAACATAGCCATCCCATTCCTTTCGCTAGATCACTTTGGGGGTATTAATACAATACTCTCGATCACCTCTAGCTTGGGTACAGCGGTGACGGTTCGGAGTCGACTGCCAAGAGATATCTGCGAGGCAGTACAGAGCTATGGCATTACTCTGCTTCCGGCGACACCATCATTTCTTACAATGTTGGTTGCCGCACGTTTGCATAGAGAATACGACTTAAGCTCTATCAAAAGGATCACCTATGGTACAGAGGTTATGCCACAAGTGACTCTAAGTCGCATGCGAGATTGCTTTCCTAACGTTCTCTTGCAGCAAACTTATGGCCTATCAGAGGTTGGGGTTTTGGGATCACGCTCTCGGGATGATGGCTCACTATGGTTGAAGGTGGGTGGTGATGGTTTTGAAACCAAGATTGTTAATGACATCTTGTTTATCAGATCAAAGTATCGAATGTTGGGCTACTTAAATGCTCCGTCTGGCTTTGATTCGGATGGTTGGTTTGATACCAAAGATTGCGTAGAAGTAGATGGAGATTACATCAAAATCTTAGGGCGTATTACTGATATTATCAATGTGGGTGGGCAGAAAGTGTACCCAACTGAAATTGAGAACGTTATTGTCGATATTGATAATGTGAGTGATGTTGTGGTTTACGCTGAAAAGAGCGCATTATTGGGGCATATAATTGTAGCCAAGGTTAATTTACTGGAGCCAGAGACGTTGCAGGAGCTAAAGCGTAAAATTCGTAAGATCTGCAAAGAGAGGCTGACTGCTTATAAGGTGCCTGCTAAAGTTGTGGTTTCGACTGAAAGTCTGCATACCGCGCGTTTTAAGAAAGTTAGAAAATAGCTTGTATTGAGCCGTTTACTAATCCAAGCCGGCTTTGTTCGCCGGCGAAGCTTGTTGTCACACTGACTGTTATTATGGAATGTTAATGCTACAGATTAATAATCTCTCTGCAAAAATCGACAAATATAAAAAGCAAATTAAATCCGCGGTTAATAGGGTGATAGACAGTGGGTGGGTTGTTCTTGGGCCAGAGGTTAAGCAATTTGAGAGGGAATTTTCTTCTTATCTTGGTACAACCTATTGTGTGAGTGTGGCAAATGGGACTGATGCATTAATTTATTCGTTGAAAGCTCTGGGCGTTGATCATGGGGATCAAGTCGCAACAGTGGCAAATGCCGGAATGTATGCTTCGTCAGCGATACTATCACTCGGGGCGTCACCGCTTTTCATGGATGTCGAGCTTGATAGTTGCACGGTTGGCTATGCGGAAGTAGAACGAGTGGTGAACCGGGGAGTAAAGGTCGTTGTCATAACGCATTTGTATGGTTTAGCTGTGCCGGAGATTAAGAAGATTGCACAGCTTTGTAGGGATAAAGACGTTTATTTACTAGAAGATTGTGCCCAAGCACATGGTGTGGAAATTGATGGAAAAAAGGCCGGTACCTTTGGCGACTTGGCAAGCTTTAGTTTTTATCCTACAAAAAACCTTGGGGCCATGGGTGACGGCGGTGCTATTATTGGTCGCTGTCAGGAGCTTACGAATAGGGCGCGGATGCTGCGTCAATATGGCTGGTCTGACAAATACGAAGTGACTTTATCTGGGGGGGGGAATAGCCGTCTTGATGAGATTCAGGCTGCGATTTTGTTGGAGTTCTTGCCCAGTCTAGATCAAGAGAATGCGAAGCGCCGGAATATTGCGCAGCGTTATTCTCAGTCGATTAAACACCCCGAAGTCACTGTTCCAGCTGAGCGGGGGTTGAACTATGTTGCTCATTTGTATGTTGTTCGAAGCATCTACCGAGATAGCCTACGTGACCACCTACGCAGCTGTGCTGTCGCTTCAGATATTCATTATCCGATACCAGACTATCGCCAAGCTATATTCGAATCTCTCTATAGTGATCTATTTCTTGAAAATACCGAGAAGCTTAGTTGCGAGGCTCTTACTCTTCCCTGTTACCCGCATATGACTGACGCGCAAGTAGATATGGTTATTGATTCGGTTAATGGATGGAAGAAATGAAATATTCGGTTATTATCCCCGTGTATAAAAATGAAGGCTCTATCCCCCGTTTAGTTGCTGAGCTTGAGCTGTTAGCGCAGAGTCTTAATGGGCAACTGGAGGTAGTATTTGTCGTTGATGGGAGTCCAGATAGCTCATATACAATGCTACAAGAGGTGCTCAAGACGGCTGATTTCCCGCTACAGCTCTTAGCTCATTCAAGAAATTTTGGCTCTATGGCCGCGGTGCGCTCAGGATTGCAAGCGGCAAGCGGTGAATATTTTGCCATTATGGCTGCGGATTTACAGGAGCCGCCGAAGTTGATGGCGGAGTTCTTCAAATCTCTAGAAGCTGATGAGTGTGATGTCGCAATTGGTACGAGAGATGGCCGTAGAGATCCGTTGTTTACCCGTGTGACGGCCAAAATCTTTTGGAGCTGTTATCGGAGGCTTATCGTTAAAGATATGCCTAAAGGTGGCGTGGATGTGTTTGGCTGTAATAGGGTGTTTCGAGATCAACTGCTGTCACTAGAAGAGTCCCGCTCTTCGCTTGTGGCATTGATCTTCTGGTTGGGGTTCCGGCGAAAGTTATTCTCATATGAACGGCAACTTCGTCAGGAGGGTGTGTCCGCATGGTCATTTAGTAGAAAGGTTGATTATATGATGGATAGTATTTTCGCTTTTACTGACTACCCTATTAGAATATTGACGCGTATAGGGGCTATCGGTTCTGTACTGTCTATTTCTTTGGGGCTCATCATCGTAATAGCTCGAGTTATTGGCGTTATAGACGTTCCTGGCTATGCGGCAACGATGCTCGTTGTGCTTGTTTTGGGTGCGCTCAATTTGTTGGGTCTAGGTTTAGTGGGTACCTATGCTTGGAGGGGCTATGAAAATACCAAACGCCGACCATCGGCAATTGTAATGTTGAAGGAGAAAAATAAATATAGTGATGGCTACTAGGTCATCCTTTTGTATTTTTGAAGTCGAGGGGCAGCGATTGTAAATATATTGTCGAGTTTATCCCTATCCCACTAGCTTAGTGTTTGTTCTTAAAGGTGGTTGATTCGTTGCCAGCGTTACTAAATGTCTGCCAGAGCGGTGTTTAGTCTATAGGGGCAAGAGGGGTATGCTTGTCTTGAGCGTGATTTACATTCTTTTAGTTTTATAGATTTGGAGGTGGTGTTTGGGTGGTCTGCGCGCGCGCTGGATTCGTTTTATTATTGGTGGTGGGGCTAATACGGCCTTTACCTACGGCCTTTATCTAGTCCTCGCAAAAATTTTAGAATATCAGTGGGCTTATCTATTGTCCTACGCTATCGGCATCGTATTCGCGTATTGGCTAAATGCTGTCCTTGTCTTTAAAGTTGAGCTGTCATGGGGTGGTTTTTTATCTTATCCATTGGTGTATATCATTCAATATGTTGTTTCCGCATTGATGTTGGGCGGGCTGGTTGAGTTACTTGAGATCAATAAATTTGTTGCGCCATTAGTAGTTGTCGTCACTATGCTGCCGTTAACATATTTAATGAACTGGTTGGTGTTACGGCGAGAGAATCCTGTGGGTGGCTCTCGGAGTTAAACGTACCCGTCCCTGTTATTCTTGTGGTCAGTATTTCGGTGCGTAATAGCGATCGTTGTTTTCGATGCTCTGGCTGTTGATAGCTGTTAGTTTACTTGAGGTGTGAGTTTGATGTCAGTTACGGGTTTTTGTTCCATCTATCTGCAAGATTCTTGGCTCCAGTCGAGGCGAAACGTGTGGCTGCTTGGTGGGTTTCTGTTGTTGATTGTGAGCAGGGTGCTCTATGTGTATATCAACATCGACTTGGGCCCTTTTGCGGATGAAGATAATTATGCTAGGCGGGGCGCGGCATTTTTAAATATACTTTTTCCGCCTGACGGGAGTGAGTCAGGACAATTTCTCGAAAATTTTTATAATTTTGGATACTGGCCTCCGCTCTTTTCCATCATTATCTCACCTGTGTTTGAGTTCTTCTCATATGAGGGAGTGAGGTTTTTTTTAGCATGTATCGATGTTCTATCAGGTGTACTGTTCTATTTCCTTGCCAAGCGTGTTCTTCCTAGCTCAGGTCCCATTATTGCTCTTTACCTGTATGCGCTCAACCCTTTTCTAATTGTTGCTTCTTACAGCGTTTTCTCTGAGGTTATTTTCAACTTCTTTTTGATGGCCGTACTGCTTGTGTACGTGCGCCTTGCTGATACGGCGCTGGATTCTCGGCATCAGCTTGTTTTTTGTGCGTTGCTTCTTGGAGCCAGTATGGGGGGGGCTTATTTAACGCGTTCGGCCTTTTTGTTAGTATTTATTCCTATGACGCTTGTCGCGTTTTTTCAGTTTCGGGGATATACGAAAAAAATTCAGGTCTTTGCGGGGGCGGGAGTCATTATGTTTGCGATGACTATCCCTTGGATTCAATTGATCACAGAGA
>Ga0105358_10000660_pt1 | contig 17646 bp, 16 predicted proteins | sample GOMGulsemesocosm_5_FD_83509 | JGI IMG/M metagenome (GOLD analysis project Ga0105358, IMG submission 83509) | Methane-oxidizing microbial communities from mesocosms in the Gulf of Mexico - GOM15C Gulf of Mexico | ecosystem: Environmental > Aquatic > Marine > Cold seeps | place: Gulf of Mexico... | reverse complement strand
CTTGTCAGTTCTAACTAATAGTTGGTTTTTTTAGCCACTATCATATTTTATTTCTAATCAACTCCAAATTGTAAGGAATTAATAAAAACTAAATTGACTTATAAATCATGATGTTAATGTTTTTTCCGTTTCTTGGCACAACCTTTGTAATAGCTATTGCAACTTAAGTAAGTACATCAATTAAAAATAGAGTGGAATATATTATGAAAAATATCATTTTAACTGCACTAGTAATTAGCTTCATTTTATCATTCTCAGTAAACGCAGCTGAGCCAATGAAAGTTGAAAATAACGCTGAAGTATCAATTGAATATAATACCAAGCAGCTAAAACAGGAATTAAACGCACAGCTAAAAGATGCCATTCAAAATTCAATTAGCAAAGTTCGCGTAATAAATTACGTTGAAGCCTCTTCACTTCTTGTTAAAAGCGAAGTTAACCAAAAGAAAAATACAAATCAAAAATCTGAAGAAGATTAAGGATAGTCTCATGTTAAGTTTACCTATACTTTTTGGCGTTATGCTTTTACCCGGTGTGTGTATGTTGGCAACATCTATGATTGTTAGTTTATTTGAACAACATAACGAAAACATTGCTGCACAAGAGCCTCTATTAAATACCGAGGTGCTTTAAGCCATTGCAGTGAACATCTAAATTTTCAAATATATTGGGGTTTGATCTGTACATATTGATTTAATTTCGTTAGTTTTAGCTAAAAACTGATCGTCATTATTATGCAACTAACCTATACCCATCTGATCACTTGTGAGCAACTCTCTAAATATCCGAATCGAGAAAAATTAGTCGTATTAGATGCAAGTATCCCTCCCGTGGGAGGTATAAAAACTCCTGAACATCAATGGCCAAATACAACCATTTCAGCCGCTCGTCGATTTGATCTCAATAAAGACTTTTCTGATCTCAGCAATGAACTTCCCCATACTATGCCTTCCGCAGAATATTTTCAGTCACAAGCTAGAAAATTAGGCATAAACCATAATTCACAAATAATCGTTTATGATAGTTTTGGTTTATTTTCAGCTGCGCGTGCGTGGTGGATGTTTAAATCTATGGGCCATCAGCACGTTGCAATACTTGACGGTGGTTTACCTACATGGCTAGCAAACGATTTCCCTACTTCATCCGCACCAATTTTTAAGGATTGGCAATTAGGGGACTTTACTGCAAACTTCCAGCCGTCATTTTTTTGTGATTACCATGCTGTTAGCGAATCTCTGAAAAATTCTGAACACAAAGTCTTAGACGCTAGAGCTTTGCAAAGATTTTCAGGGCAAGTAGCTGAGCCGCGATCAGGTGTACGTAGTGGCCATATGCCTAATGCATTGAATTTACCTTATTCTGAATTATTGAAAGATGGACAGCTGCTGCCCAAAGCACAACTGCAAAGTATATTTTCCGCATTGATTGAAAGCTCTAACAACTTAACAATGAGCTGTGGTTCAGGCGTTACGGCATGTATTTTAGCGCTAGCTGCTGAAGTTTGTGGTTACAACAATATTAATGTTTACGATGGTTCATGGAGTGAATGGGGAGTGCGATTAGAATTACCTGTGGTAACAGGCTAGTCAAAACTACAATAGTTACCATTTAAAGATACAAACTTTTCTATATTTCATATCTGGTCAATTTAGCTAATTCTATTGTTTAATTGACCAATTCTTCGTGTGACATAATATGCCCATTCATTTGTCGTCAAGCAAGCCAGAATTAAATTACTTCTAAATCAGTTTGTTAGGGTGTTTTGTATTGTTGGCACGTCACTTGTAATAGATGATTGTCATAAACAACATACATTATAAACGAGTAGAGGATTACATTATGGGCTTATTTTCACGTTTTACAGATATTATCAATGCTAACTTAAATAGTATGTTAGATAAGGCAGAAGACCCAGAAAAAATGATCAGATTGATCATTCAAGAAATGGAAGAAACTTTGGTAGAAGTACGTTCTACAGCCGCAAAACATATTGCTGAAAAGAAAACTGTATCACGTCAAGTACAAGTACTTGAGTCAAGTATTGAAAATTGGCAAAAGAAAGCTGAATTAGCTTTAGAAAAAGATCGTGATGATTTAGCTAAAATGGCATTAAGTGAAAAACATAAATGCTGTGCGCAATTAGTCGATGTGCAAAAAGAGTTAACTCAAATAGATGAGTTTTTAGCAAGTGTGCAAGATGATGGTCAACGTTTACAAGAGAAACTGTCTGATGCTAAACGTCGCCAAGAAGCTTATACGCTGCGTCAAAAATCTGCAGAAGTACGCTTAAAAGTACGTCAAAAAGCAGCCATTTATAATATTGACGAAGCGATTAGCAAGTTTGAGCGTTACCAACAAAAAGTCGACCGTGTAGAGGCTGAAATTGAAGCCTATGATATGACGCAAAATCAAGATCTTGAAAGTCAATTTCGTTCTTTAGAAACTGACGATAGCTTAGAGCAAGAGTTTGCAGAACTAAAGAAAAAAGTTGCTAACGGATAAGTATTCATTAACCGTAATTTAGCTGACTATTTTACAGTTATTGAAAGGTATTATTAATTCCTGTGATGGTTTCTCGGAGCAGGATTAATTAAATTTTTATAAAAATAAACACCAAGTAGGTGTTGTGGAGTTTATCATGAGCTACGAACGTAATTATTCAGTAAATAAAACATTAAGCAAAGATACCTTAAATAAAAAATTATCGGGCGTATGTTCAGGAATTGCTAAACATTATGAACTTCCTCGTTTGGTAGTAAGAGTCGCCGCTGTTTTTGCTTTGATCACTTTCCCCATGGCGACTGGCGTTGCTTACATAGTGGCATCGATATTAATGCCAAGTAAATACTAATTGAAGAGTCATTGTTTTAATAAATTAGCAACCTACATGCGGAGGCTTTATGTCATTTTTTAAATCCTTTTTACTAGCAATAATAGCCACACTGTTTTTAACCTATGTATTGGGTGTCAGTTTAATTGAGTTGTTAGATGTTGATGTTTATATGGGAGAAAAATTAATTGAACCATTGATGGCTATTAGTATCTCAGCATTGGTTGTTGTTCTTTTAGTTGTAGTAGCTTTAGCCATTGTTTTAAGCGTATTTGGCTCCATTATCTTTGTTAGCATGCTTGTTATGGGTGGCTTGGCTATGTTAATGGTTGGTGTTTTTTGGCCTATATTCTTTGTTGCAGGCGTTATTTGGCTAATCACTCGTGATAAAAAACAAATGGCCTAGGTCAATCGTTATAAATTAATCGGAACATAGTACGAATATTAATAATAAAAATTCACAGGACGAATTATGTACAAAATTGTAGCAAGTATTATCGTAAGCCTCGCAATAGCTCTTCCGGCAATAGCATCAAAACAAGCGGTTAATGAATCTTTAGAAAAAAATGATGTGAAGAACGCTGAAATTTCCTTTACATCGTTAACAAAGCAAGAGAAACACAGTATTTCCGGACAAGTATTGAAAGGTCGTTTGTTGCTGGCTAATGACAAAACTGAAGATGCTTTTGATTTTTTTGAAGAATTAAGTGAGCAGCAACCTACTAATGTCGATGTATTTTATTATTGGGGAATGAGTGCCGTTGAAATGGCACAAAAGGCGAGCATATTTTCAAAATTAGGTTATGCAGAATCCTATTTAGAAGCAATGGGAAAAGTGATTGAATTAGACCCTAATCACCTTGATGCTTTAGAGCATCTGATAGGCTTTCATTTAGGTGCACCGAGTATAGCCGGTGGTGATACAGATAAAGCAGTTGAATATGCTAATAGAATTAAAGTATTAGATGCCGAAAGTGGTTACGCAAATTTAGCTCGCATTTATCAGAAAACCGAAAAAGAAGATAATGCTAGCAAAACGTTAGATGAAGGTTTAAAAGAGTTTCCACAAAGTAGTCAGTTACATTTTGTTCGTGCACAGGGCTTTATCGAGCAAGAAAACTGGGTTGAAGCTCATCAAAATTTGGCTAATGCAATAAAGTATTCTTCTACAGAAAATGAAAAGGTGATGGCACTTTATCAGCAAGGCAAAACGTCAACAAATTCAGGATTAGAGCTGGAGCAAGGAATTAAAGCACTTGAACAAGTGATCACTCAGCCCAATTCTCGATATTTTAGCTGGGGTCAATATCGCTTGGCTCAGTTATATCTCGAAAATAACCAAGCCAGCCAAGCAAAAACATTGTTGGCAAAAGTTGATAGCTCTGAAGATGATGATTTGAAGAAAGAAGTAAAAAAATTGAAGAAAAAAATTAAGCGAAAGTTAAAAAGCTAACTACTTAGCTTACTAGTAAAGATAAGAGTGACCACAATACATTTTAAAAGTAGTGGTCACAGCCATTTATTTAAAAAATTCAGCGAGAATCGATTTGCAGTCATCTGTTTTCATAAGACGAATAAATTCTTCGGCTTCATTAGCCATTACTGTAGGTAACATTTGAGCAGTGGCATCTTTAAGAAGCCGTCTACTAGTCATCAATGCGTCTATAGGCAATTCAGTAATGGTACGAGCTATCGATTGAGCAGTTGATAATAATAATTCAGGTAAACAAACGTCATTGATTAGACCATATTGATGTGCTTGTTCAGCATTTATAGTTTTACCTAAAACTAAGAGTTCAAAAGCACGGTTTTGTCCAATGCGCATGGGCAATAATAAACTTGAACCAGCTTCAGGGCATAAACCAAGCTGGGTGAAGGGGAGTTTGAACTTACTATTATTAGCGGCAATGACCATGTCACAGTGAAGTAATAGGGTAGTACCAATGCCAACGACAGGGCCTGCAACTGCAGCTATTATGGGTTTGTCAAAGGCTGCAAGTATTTTGATAAAACCCAATGCAGCTATATCATTGGTTTTTGCACTCTCGATAAAGTCTTGTAGATCATTACCTGCACAAAAACAGTTTTGATCCCCTTGTATGACCACACAGAGAATACTTGATGACTTATTCGCACAAATAAATAGCTCACCAAGTTGTTTATACATTGCGGAATTTAAGGCGTTTTTTTTAGATATTCGATTTAACGTTATAGTGAAAACCCCTTGGTTTTCCTCAGAAATAATTAAGTTATCCATTTTACTCTAGCTTAGTTACAATACACTTAAGCAAACATAGTATTTCTATAGAAGAATGTATAGTTTATTAACTCAAGGAAACGGTTACTCAAGCTATAGCTAATTATTAAAGTAACATTCAAAAAGATATTCATTTCCAGCATAGGAGCTGCTCATGACAACAACCTTTTCAACTAAAACAATATTATCGGCATGTATTGGTTTTTTCTTTGTTTTGTATTTTTTAGGTGTTTATTGGAGCTTCGAGCCCGACCAAATAGATATTCGCAGTGAGGTAACACAAGATGCTACCGCAGCTAATGTTGTTCCTGTTATTGGCTATACCACGACAACAACATTAATTAGAGTGACTGAAACCTTACTGAATAAGCCCGGAGGTTATTTATCAAATGATGCTTTACCGCCTTCATTATTTTTAGATAACATTCCATCATGGGAGCTTGGTGCACTTGAAATGGTACGCGATATGGCCTTAGTTATGCGTCAAGAATTTAGTCGCTCTCAGTCACAGTCACTTGAAAATAATCATCTAAAGATTGCACAACCGCAATTGAACATAAGTCACACCAGTTGGGCAATGCCAAGTGCTGAAGGAGAATATGGTAAAGCTATTAAAGAATTATATGCCTATCGTGCGGCTTTGAGTGATGTAAATACTCAAGGGGCACAATTTTATGCAAGGTCAGATAATTTAAGAGATTGGATTGGAGAAGTGACGAAGCGTTTAGGAAGTTATTCTCAACGTCTTAGTGCCAGCGTAGGCAGAGACCAAATCAATATTGACTTAGCCGGTGACGATGCAGCTCAACAGTCAACAAATACGGCATCAAGTTTAGAGTTGAAAACCAGTTGGTGGCAAATAGACAATGAATTCTATGAAGCCAGAGGGGCATGTTGGGCGTTGTTACACTTTTTAAAAGCCGTTGAAATAGACTTCAATGATGTACTTGAAAAGAAAAATGCCAAGGTAAGTGTTCAGCAAATTATTCGTGAATTAGAAGCTAGTCAAGAGGCTGTGTGGAGCCCAATGATATTAAACGGCAGCGGCTTTGGAGTATTGGCTAATCATTCACTGGTGATGGCAAATTATATTTCTCGTGCTAATGCAGCACTCATCGATTTAAATGATTTATTAAGTCAAGGATAACAATAAATGAAAAAAATATTACTCGCTGCTAGTTTAGCAACGGTACTTTCTACAAATGTGCAGGCAGATACTTTACTGGGATTATATCTAGGTGGGCAGATATGGGCTAACCAATCTGATGGAGTTTTTGGTGAAAAAAACAACCAAATTGATTTTAATTTAGATGATGAACAGCAAGGGAGTTTTTATGTTGCCATTGAGCATCCATTACCGTTAATTCCTAATGTGAAGATATCATCAACTACCTTAGATACTAAAGGTAAAGCCGCACTCACGAGTGAATTTGTTTTTGATAATGTTACTTATGTTGTAGGAGATAATCTTAACGCCGTCTTTGACGTAAGTTATGTTGATTACACCTTATATTATGAACTTTTCGATAATGATCTGTTAACTTTTGATTTTGGTATCACAGCACGTGATATTAGTGCTGATGTGAAAGTCAATTCAACAACAAGCGCCTTAACTAGTGATATATCTGCTGCAGATATTGCCCCAATGTTATATGTAGCAGCCAATGTTGGTTTACCTTTCACGGGATTTAACGTTTTTGCAGAAGGAAATTTTTTATCTGTTGGTGATAATTCGCTTTATGATTATCAAGCGGGTGTAAGTTATGAATTAGTGGATAATTTAGCGATTGATATTAACCTCACGCTAGGTTATCGCACGGTGAAAATGGAATTGGATGATTTAGACGATTTATCATCAAATGTAGACTTTGATGGCGTATTTGCGGGTGCTGTTGTGCACTTCTAAAATTTACGACTATAGTGAAATAGATTTATTAAAGGCATTGATGAAAATCAATGCCTTTTTAATATTTGGACTATAGCTTTTGATTTTCAATAACGTATTCATGAATAATCATAGTTATCTAAATTTAGAACAGAAGTACAAATTAAATACAGAAAATCAAATTAAACGCAGGAATGGTGTTCACTATTCGAACAAAAAATGTCAATGTTTAAATTTTGTTAATGTACTGTAAAACTAACTCTTGATTTTTTGTCCTATAAATGTAATAAATTATGACACTGCTCAATGACAGTTGAGCCAAAATATTTAGTCTAGAAATATACAAAAAAAATTAAATATAAAAATAATTATATATAACAATAAAGGAATAACATGACTTTTAAAAAAACAGCGATCGCCACTTTTGTTGGTGCTGCTCTCTCAACCGTTGCTTTAAATGCAGCTGCCGTCGACTATAACAACGTATCATCATTCAAATCAGCTCAAAATGTATTGGCAGCGAAAAAACAAGCTAGCATTCAGACTGCTAGTGGTATGCAAAATCAGTTTGATGCTCAATTAGGTAAAACGACTTTTTCATGGGCTGGAAAGAATGTAGCCACACCAGATTTAGGTGCAATCGCCGCAGAGCACAAACTTGCTTATGCAGCAGATTTTTATTTGAATCAGATAACAGGTATATCAGCAAATAAGTCTTCTTTAGTGCAAGCAAAATTAGCGAACAAACATGACATAGGTCGTGGTGCATTAATTGCTAAATATAAACAAGAAGTTGCTGGTGTTGAAGTTTTTAATCGTGAATATAACATCATGATGGATAGACAATTTAACTTGGTGTCTTCATCAGGATACTTTGCTGATAAAGCGTCTACCAAACGACTACCAGCGGCAATTAAAAATATGTCTGCAGCTTTTGGTGAATCTTCAAATGCAATCACTGCTGCTTTTTCAGCTATGGGTGGTGACGCGAACAAAATTAAACTTTCTGCAAGAAAATCATCAGATAAGTTTGATCGGTTTACTGTTTCAAATTTATCGGCCGATAAAACGATTGTTGGCGAACCACGCGCAAAACAAGTATTTTTTGAACACAAAGGTAATTTAGTTGCAGCGCATTATGTGGAAGTTGAAACAAGTTCAATCGATTCGCTTGAATCTGAATATTTTAGCTATATTGTGTCGGCTAAAACGGGTGACATTCTATTTAAGAAAAATTTAATAAGTCATGCTGAAGAGTTTAACTATCGTGTTTATGCTGATGAAGAAACTGGTAAACCATGGGATAGTCCTCATGGGAACGTTATACCTGCCCCTCTTGGTAGCGACGTCAATGGTTATTTAACTGCTGAGTATTTACTTGCACCTATGATCAGTCACAGTCATGGTCCTATAAGTACTATGGATGCTTGGCTGGCTGATGATGCAACAACAACTAGTGGTAATAATGTTACTGCTTATGTTGATACGCTTCCGCCGCAGGGATTAACATCTGGTGATTATATGGCAGATGTTACTAGTGCCAATACTTTTGATTATAAGTACGACGAATCTTTGCCTGAGTATTCTCGACATAACCGTAATGCCGCGATTGTTAACTTATTCTACATGAATAACTACTTACATGATGATTATTATGATCACGGTTTTGATGAAGCCTCTGGTAACGCCCAAGTACTAAACTATGGTCGAGGTGGTGAAGAAGGTGACGCACTGAATGTTGAAGTGCAAGACAACTCAGGCTTTAATAATGCAAATATGGGTACGCCAGCAGATGGTGCGTCTCCTCGTATGCAAATGTATTTATACGATACAACTCCGTTTGAAAACGGGGAAGACTATGGCATAAATATAACATCACATGCAGACATTGGACTTTTACCTATTATCCAATTCTCTGGCTTTGGTGAGGAAGTATTTTCAGTATCTGCAGATGTTGTGCGTATTGACGATGAAACAGACGTTGTTACCGATGGTTGTGAAGCTGCCACTAATGGTGCAGACCTTGCAGGGAAAATAGCGATTATTGATCGCGGATCTTGTCAATTTTCATTAAAGGTTCTCAATGCTCAAAATGCCGGAGCGATTGCTGTCTTAATTGCTAACCATAACGATGATGACACACCTGCATCTATGGGCGCTGGTGACGATGCGGCTGCAGTTAACATTCCAAACATGGGAATTACCTTTGCCGAAGGTGCTCAAATATATGCAAAATTAGACGCAGGTGAAACAGTTTCGATTGACATGTTTGTTAATCAACTTAATAAAGTATTTAAAGGAAGTTCATGGGATAACGGTACTGTCACTCACGAATGGGGTCATTACATAAGTAATCGCCTAGTAGGTAACGCTGCAGGTTTAAGTAACCTCCAAGGTGGCGCAATGGGTGAAGGTTTTGGAGATTTCCATGCACTTCTACTTGTTTCAGGTGAAGACGATGCTTTAGTTGCAGGTAATGAAATGTATGGCGGTGGGTATTCTGACTCAACTTACACCGGAAGCTTTGTTACTGGTATTCGTCCATACCCTTATTCTACTGATATGGATATTAACCCATCAACGTTTGCCGATGTCGGTTTATACCCAGGATTAGTGCATAGCCCAGGTTCTGTTTGGGGGAATATGTTGTGGGAGTCTTATGTTGGTTTAATTAATGACGAACGTCATACTTTTGCAGAAGCCAATAGTTTGATGAAAGATTACCTTGTCGCTGGTTATAAAATGATGCCAATGGCACCAACATTTACAGAAGCACGTGACGCTATCTTATCTGCGGCTTACGCAAATAGCATGGAAGATTACCAAGTTATTTTAGCCGCATTTGCTAAACGAGGAATGGGCTTAGGTGCAGTTTCTCCTGCACGTGAAGATACAACTCACTCAGGTGTAGTTGAGTCATACAAAACAGAATTAGCAACAGTTTATGTTACTGAGCATGCACTAAATGTAAATTATGAAGGTGTTGCTTCTGGGTATTGTTCTAATGACAATATTTTAGATAAAGGTGAAACAGGTACGGTAAGCTTTACGATTAAAAACGTTGGTAGTGAAGCGTTAACTGGAGTAACCGGTCAAATTGAAGTCACCAGTGGTCATAGTGTAACGTTTGCTAATGACGGTATGGTTACTTTAGGGGATGTATCGTTTACTGGTACAGCGACTAGTTCTCCAATTGAGTTTACGTTAGATGACTCTGGAACAGGTGAAGAGCTAGAATTCAAATTAACTTTTCCTGACTTAGAAACTGTTGAAAATGTGGATGATTACTCGTTGTCTACTACGGTTAATGTTGACTTCGTTGAACGTGAATTAGTAGGCTTTTCTCAATCTGACGACCTAAATACATTGTCTCGCATGAATGACTATACCGAAACTGTAATGGCCGGTGGCGACCCTGCTATGGGAACATTTGGCCTTGCAGAATGGGGTGGTGGAGACGGATTTATCTATGCCTCTAATAATGGATTCCCGTCAGATGTTGCCTATGAAACACGAGCTATAACTGTTGGTTACTACGGTGATTTTAGCATTAGTTTTTGGACCTACTACGATATTGAAGAAGGTTGGGATGCAGGTGTTGTTGAAGTTAGTGTTAATGGTGGTGAGTGGGCCGATGTAACTGATATGGGCGGTACTTTTGAAGGCAATAGTGGCTGGTTTGGTAATGGCTACTTACAAGATGCTGCAGTAATAGAAAGACCAGCGTATACAGGGCGAAATTCTGCAAATGAAGTTATCAACTTTGGTGAAACTTTAAATGGTAATGAAGTTAAAGTTCGTTTCCGTATGATTTCCGATTTGAATACAAGTGCGGATGGTTGGTATATAGATGACTTGATGTTTAGTAATGTCCAAAATAGCATATTTAGTAATGTTGTAGCTGGCGATACTTACGCATGTGATAACCGTTTACCAATAGTTAGTGTTTCAGAAGTTGACGCTGTAAATGAAGGAACAGCCGTTACGTTATCGGCAACGGCAACAGATGGTAATGATGATGACTTGACCTATAGTTGGGTTCAAACGTCTGGTACTGCAGCAACCATTGCTGGTGCAGATACTGCAACGGCTACTTTTAGTGCGCCAACAATTAGTTTTGGTAGTGACACATTAGAGTTTGCCTTAACGGTAAGTGATGGCACGGGATCAGTTACAGAAACTGTTTCAGTTACGGTTAATGATGTTCCTGCTCCAGTTGTTGTAAGCAAAAAGTCTAGTTCAGGTGGTGGGTCTACAGGCATACTTGCTTTGTTATTATTACCGCTAGCTTTATTCCGTCGTCGTAAATAATGCGATAGATAAAAGCTACGCTGCAAAATAAGAAAGTGTAAATTTAAAAGCTAGTTGATACTCAACTAGCTTTTTTTATGCCCCATTCAGGTAACGTTAATCCGTGAAAATGTATAATTATTGTGAGTCGACATGGGCGCAGCGAAGCTCGATAATAAAAGGTTTTATATGTATAAAAAAATATTAATCACACTTATATTTCCATTTGTATGTTTAAGTTGTACAAGCGAGCAGTCAAAGACGTCTAAAGATGAAACAGTTCACAACAATGAACAATTAATATTATCAATTAAGGACGAAGAGCCTAATGAAACTCGCTTTGCAGAAAAGCCCAAATTAAATAAGGTTGAAAGAAAAACTAACGAGCAGCTAACGCTTGTTGCAGATAAAAAAAATAAGCTTACCAAATTCCTCAAAGATCGCGGTCATACTTCATCAATAAGTCTTAATAGTGAGAAGTTTACTTTGCATTCAACTAAATTCAGCAAAGGAGCAAAAGTTTATAATATTCAAATGAGAGAGTATGGTTTAGTAAAAGGAACGATAGTCGTTGTTAGTATCGATAAAGTAAGTGCAGCTGAGTTGTTATATCCTTCAGTGAAAGTGCTACAAATAGCTAAAAATACTTTCCGCCTGACACTAGAAAAGTCAGTTGAATTAATGCCTTTTTATAAAAGTCTCATTAAAAGTAATCGTTTTAGTGTGGTAGAAATGGAGGTTGACTATAGTCCATTCAAAGAGTTGGCAGAATATTAATAAAGTCACAGCGTCGCATTATAGGAGTCACCACGTAACGTTTTTTGTGTTCTTTGTTTTGTAGGTCGCGGTTCACCTCGACAAATATTTGGATAACGAGCCCAATGTAATCAACAAATTTTCTGGTATATAGACCCTGTTACAGACTTTGTAACAGGGTAGGCTTCTACCGCTCTAGTGTTTGGTTTCACTTAAGAATGGTTGAAGTTTTAACTCATCAAAATCATAGGTGGTCATACAATAATCACAGGTCATGCTAACCTTGCCTTGCTCTTTTATAATACTTTTGAGTTCACTAGGTTCAATTTGAGCAATTGCAGTTAGACATTTTTCTTCAGAACAACTGCATTGATAACATACTGGCTGAGGATCAAATAATTGCACTGTTTCTTGGTGATATAAACGATAAAGCAGTGTTTCCGCTTCTAGGTTGAATATTTCATCACTTTTAATAGTATTGGTGATCTGACATAAGTGTTCAAAATCTAACTGCTGTTTATCTTTATCATCACCATCAGGTAATAACTGCACTAAACTACCTGCAGCTTGTTGTTTGTCATTATCGCTAAATAGCCAGATCTTGGTTGGGATTTGCTCTGATACTTCAAAATAATGCGCGAGACAATCAGCTAAGGTGTCTTTTTCTAACGCAACAACACCTTGGTAGGGTTCTCCCTGATCAGGGCGAATGGTAATAACCATATTACCTTTACCAATTAGGCCTTTTAACGTGGTGGCTTCGGTTTCCTCTGACATACGCACAATACCGCGCATTTCTTGTTTGTGATTACCATTAACCGCCAAATAGCCAATCGGACCATCCCCTTGCAACTGTACAGCTATTTCACCTTCAAACTTTAATGTTGCCGTTAATAAACAAGTGGCAGCAACAAGTTCACCTAACAGTTGACTCACTGCAGGAGAATAATCATGTAAGTTCATAATGTCTTGATAGGTCTGTTTTAATTGCACAAGTTCACCACGAACATGCATATCATCAAATAAATATCGATTTAATACATCATTTTTAATGGTCACGGTCTACATCCTTTCTTTAAATTCTCTGAGTTTACGACGTTGCTTTTTATCTGGTTTACTATCACTGGCGGGGCTTAAAAGTATGCCTTGTTTTCTGGCCAGTGCATTCTTTTCTCTGGTTTCACTACTGCTTGCTGTTTCTTGATATAAGGTTTGTGCGAAGGTAGCATCTTGTCGGCGATCGGCTAAGACAACAACGATAACTTCTTTTTCTTCAAAGCCTTGCCGAATTTTAATTCTATCGCCAATGCTTACCGCTTTTCCTGATTTACTACGCTGACCATTATAAAAAACTTTACCGCCATCAATCATTTGTTTGGCAATGGCTCGTGTTTTATAGAAACGTGCAGCCCATAACCATTTGTCTAGGCGTGTAGAGCTGTTTTCATTGTTAACTTGTTTCTCTTTTGACATGGTATTTATAATCAGCCCTTATTATTGCGCGCAAGGTAACATAAACGCGCGCAAGGTAACATAAACGGAGCTTTGTCGCTATATAGCACTGCATTTATTGAGTGTTTAGTTCTACGCTGTTATGTTACATGTACATTACTTTGTAAATATTAGTTAAATTCACTGTCAAAATCTTGTTGCGAGCGCGTCGCTCACGTATCATCATTGTCAGAATAACTATATTAATAATAAATTATAAACGGTAAACATGCAGCTACCCAACAACTTGACTCCCTTCATTGAAGTATTGGCAAGACTACCACAACAAAAAATTGCCCGAGCAATGAGTATTTTACTCCTTGCCTATATCGCGTATTTGGCTGCTCAAATAACGTGGTTGCTGGTATCTCCAAGTACTACTTATCAGTCAACGAGCTCTAATTCTTCTGCTACTTCAGTAAATGCAAAAACGAAAAATGTTGATCTTGCCAAATTGTATGCACTTAACCTTTTTGGTGCTTTTAGCGATGAAATTGTTGTTCAAGAAGAAATAAAAGTACAAGATGCTCCTGAAACTCAACTAAGGTTGACCTTGTCTGGAGTTGTCGCCAGTGATGACAGCAAGCTTGCTACCGCGATAATAGAGAACAATGGTAAACAAGAAACATACGGTATTGGTGATACTATAATTGGTACCCGGGCAATACTTGATAGTGTTTCTAGTGACCGTGTTTTGATAAAACAATCAGGACGTCTTGAAACCCTAATGTTAGATGGCTTCAGATATGAAAAAGCGACGAGTAAAACTACCGTAAGTAAAACAAGACCAAAACGACCAAAATCGAAAAGAAGTCAGTTTGCTCCATCAACACGTATTTTTGACCAACGGGATAATCGAGAGCTCACTCGTCGAGCAACAAACCTGAAAGCTGATATTAATAAAGATCCGGGAAAAATAACCGACTATTTACGTATTGTACCTAAACGACAAGCGGGGAAGGTTATTGGTTATCAGCTAATGCCGGGTAAAAATCCCGAGTTTTTTCAAACATCGGGTTTAAAATCTGGTGACGTAGCAATACAAATGAATGGCTATGATTTGAGTGTGCCCAGTGAAGCAGCACAAGCATTGCAAGCTTTAAAACAACAAAAAGAAGTTTCACTGTTACTTGACCGTAATGGTGAGCTAACTGAAATACTTTTCAGTATCGATGAATAAATTTACCGATGCAGCATTACGGAATACTAAAATGATGAATGAAAATACGACCATGAGCAGTTCTTCCCGCACACCTTGGTACAAAAGAATCTTAACTAGCTTATCCGCTGCATTATGCCTTAATGCTGTTTTGCTGTGCGGTAGTGTTAATGCAACGACTTATTCTCCAAACTTTAAAGATACTGAAATAACCCAATTTATTATTACCGTCGGTAAAAACCTCAAAAAAACCATGATTATTGATCCCAATGTTCGTGGCAAGGTTAACGTTCGCAGTTACGACTTGTTGACCGAAGAGCAATATTATCAATTCTTTCTAAATGTACTTGAGGTTTATAGCTTTTCTGCGGTTGAAATGGATAACAATGTTGTAAAAATTATTCGTAATAAAGATGCAAAAACTTCTTCAATTCCTGTTGTTGGCGATGAAAACTCTCACTTTGGTGATGAAATGGTTACCCGTGTGGTTGAAGTTAAAAATGTCACGGTACGAGAGCTTGTGCCGTTACTGCGTCAATTGTCAGATCAAGCAGGCGGCGGCAATGTCGTTAATTACGATCCCGCTAACGTTATCATGCTAACGGGTACAGCCGCAGTCGTTAATCGTTTAGTAAAAATTATTGAGCGTGTTGATAGAGCGGGTGATCAAGACGTACAGATTATTCGTTTAAAACATGCCTCTGCTAGCGAAATTGTCCGCATTATTGAAGCGATGAATAAACGTTCACAAGGAAAGTCAGGTACCCCAACATTTCTTATTCCTAAAATTGTTGCTGATGACCGAACTAATAGTGTCATTGTAAGTGGTGAATCACAAGCACGTGCACGCATCACTAAACTGGTTTCTCGCTTAGACAGTGAGCTAGAATCAAATGGTAATACTAAGGTCTATTATCTTAAATATTCTAAAGCAGAAGATTTAGTTAAAGTGCTAAAAGGCGTAAGCGAGTCAATTGAAGCCGAAGGGCAAGCAGCAAAAACAACTACTCGAAATAAAAGTAAAAAGCGTAATATCAGTATCGAAGCTCATGATGATACCAATACTTTAGTGATCACCGCTCAGCCGGATATGTTACGTTCTTTAAGCGCAGTCATTCGCCAATTAGATGTTCGCCGAGCACAAGTACTCGTTGAAGCTATTATTGTTGAAGTATTTGAAAGTGACGGTGTTAACTTAGGTGTGCAATGGTATAGCCAAAATGGCGGCGCAACACAATTTACCAACGGCCCCGCAACTATCGGCTCGGTTGCCGCTGGTGTTGAAGCAGCGAGAACAACACCAGGTACACCTGGTTCAACGGTTACAACTGAAAATGGTACAACCGTCAATCCAGCAGGAAACGATATTAAAGGTGATTATTCCCTTATTGCTAAGGCATTGGGTTCAGTTAGTGGCATGATGTTTGGCATTATGGAAAACGACTGGGGCGCTATCGTACAAGCCGTAAGCTCTGATACAAATTCTAATATTTTAGCGACACCCAGTATTACTACTTTAGATAACGAAGAAGCTTATTTTCTTGTAGGCTCTGAAGTACCAATTATTACCGGTTCAGCAACTGGTAGCGGTAACAGTAATCCATTTCAAACGGTAGAACGTCAAGAGGTAGGTATTAAATTAAAAGTGACGCCACAAGTGAATGAAGGCAGTGGCGTACAATTAACTATTGAACAGGAAGTTTCTTCGGTTAGTGGTGCAACGGGTGTTGATATATCTATTAACAAACGTGAAATCAAAACGACCATCATGGCTGATAGTGGCGCGACGGTTATTTTGGGTGGTTTAATTGATGAAGATGTGCAAGAAAGTGTGCAAAAAGTACCATTGCTGGGCGATATCCCGATCATAGGTCATTTATTCAAATCCACCAGTAATACCAAACGTAAACGTACTTTAATGGTGTTTTTACGACCAACAATAATTCGTGATGGCAAAACAATGAATGACATCAGCAGAGAAAAATATAACTTTATTCGTGCAGAAGAAATCATAAAAAAAGAAGATGGTTTAGAGCTAATGAGCAAAGACAAGCTGCCGTTGTTACCTAAATGGAATGATGCTTTGATATTACCGCCGTCTTTTGATAAATATCTTGAGACTAAAGGTGTTGATAGTTCATCTAAAGCGCAAAAAAATTAGTTATGAGCGAAATTAAAGAGTTAGACAATAGCATTGAAGCTGATATGGATAATCATGAGTTAAGTAACTTCCGTTTGCCGTTTGGTTTTGCCAAACGTCACAACGTATTGATTAATAAAGATGAAAATGGCTTTATTTTGCATTGTCTAGCAGATATTGATGTTAATGTGCTTAGTGAGATTAGACGAGTATTACGCGCTCCATTTCGCTTTGAAATTCAAAGTATTGATGAATTTGAACAAACACTCACCATCACCTATCAAATTGATTCCTCAGAAGCACAGCAAATGATGGAAGACATCGGTAATGAAGTTGATTTATATTCATTGGCCGATGAAATGACTGAAAGCGAAGACTTACTCGAAAACGAAGATGACGCGCCAATTATTAAACTGATCAATGCGATGCTAAGTGAAGCGATTAAAGAAAATGCTTCTGATATTCATATTGAAACCTTCGAAAATATGCTGCAAATTCGTTTTCGTGTTGATGGTGTATTACGAGAGGTACTTAAACCTAATCGTAAGCTAGCGTCTTTATTGGTTTCCCGTATTAAAGTTATGGCTAAACTCGATATTGCCGAAAAACGTATTCCACAAGACGGTCGTATTTCTTTGAAAATTGGTGGTCGGGCGGTTGATGTTCGTGTTTCAACTATGCCTACAGGGCATGGTGAACGGGTGGTATTACGTTTATTAGATAAGAATTCTGTACGGCTTGATTTAAAAGATCTTGGTATGACCGAAAACAGTCGAGAGAAATTTTCACAATTGATTGAAAAGCCCCACGGTATTATTTTGGTAACTGGCCCTACAGG
>Ga0105358_10000658_pt1 | contig 17661 bp, 15 predicted proteins | sample GOMGulsemesocosm_5_FD_83509 | JGI IMG/M metagenome (GOLD analysis project Ga0105358, IMG submission 83509) | Methane-oxidizing microbial communities from mesocosms in the Gulf of Mexico - GOM15C Gulf of Mexico | ecosystem: Environmental > Aquatic > Marine > Cold seeps | place: Gulf of Mexico... | reverse complement strand
GTCATCAATAAATTTTGGCGCATGCAACATAAAAGAGAGCTCGCCCGCATTAGCGATTTCACTATGGCGTGCCAGCATCGCTTCTAACAAAGATGTTCCCGAACGCGGCATGCCCACAATAAAAATTGGGCTTTCATCTTCGGAGCCAAAGGATTGAATACGGGCAATCATATCTGGGCTGAATGTTTTTTGATAAAGTGCAATATCATCCAACAGACGTTCCGGGTTTTCTGGACGCATTAAAGCATGTCCGTCCTCATAACATGTCATCGCTTGTTCATACGCTTTATTGCGGTGATAAAACTGCCCAATGGCCAATAATGTAAAAGCACGGCTTCGATCATCACCGTCTTTTTGCAAAACTTCTCGGTGTCGTTCAAAAAGATATTCATTGTTATGGCGACGTTTTGGATCCAGCTTTTCCAAGTTAATAGCGCGTATAGGATTGTTTTTTTGTAAATATGTTAAGGCTTGATCGAGGTCATCCGTTTTATTCAACCAATCATAAAGCCGTGCTTTAGTTTCTAACAATGCTTCGCTTTGTGTATTTTCTTTAAGATCATCAAGGTATTGTACCAAATCAAGCGCTTCTTGATAATGGCCCAAACGTTCATGACATTCGATCAATGTCATGATGAAACGATCGTTTGTTTTATCGCCTTCAAAAGCCCGTTTGACATGTTGAATACCAAGATGTGTCCAACCAAGTTTATCTAGAATATGGCCATAATGAAAATGCGCCTGTGTGTGATCGGGTATCTGATCTATCACTTGTTTAAAATCAGACAAGGCTTTCACCATATCGTCTTCCAGCATATGGACTTGGCCTGAGATATAAAGCAGGTCACAATCATTTGGTGACAGTATCAAGGCTTTCTTCAGAACAGCCTTCGTTTCATCTATATTTTTTTGCTTATGGTGATATCGACAGATTTCTTTTAGCGCATCCAATTTCCACTCGCCTGTTACATCTTCCAATAAATGAAGGGCTGGTTTATCATTGCCCGTTCTAAAACAGATCAATCCAAGATAATATTTTGCCTCTGAACTATTAGAATTTCTCGCTAAGATACCTTGTAAATACTGCGCGGCTTGTTCAAATTTATTTTGCGCCATTAAGGCCCGCGCCATCATGATAAAAGCGACCTCATGATCAGGTGAGATTGATAAAAACTGCGCGCATAATTGTAAGGTCGCCTCACTGTTTGACAGGCTCAATGCCATTTCAGCCCAGCCTTTAAAGGCTGCTTCATTCGTTGCGTCACCTTGTAAAACTTCACGATATAGCTGTTCTGCTTTTGCAAAATCTTTATTCGTCTCAGCTTCGCTTGCTTCATTTAAATGTTGATAAATCATGTTTTTCAAATCATATTATTTTTCAAGGTGATAGCTTAATTAAATTATGCGCTTTTGGAAATCTAATCCACTTTCTTCTTCTCGACAGGTTGACGCATGGCTCTCTGCATCCTAAGTTCACCTTTACGTATTTATTAATTTTAGGCCTTACTCAGGCAGGATATGACAATGACCTTGAAAATTACTGACGAAAGCTTCGACAAAGATGTCGTAAAATCTACCCTTCCTATTTTGGTCGATTTTTGGGCAGAATGGTGTGGTCCCTGTAAACAAATCGGACCAGCATTAGAAGAAATTTCTACTGAACTTGCAGGTAAACTTACCATTGCAAAATTAAACATTGATGAAAATCCTCTTGTACCTTCTAAGTTCGGTGTACGTGGTATTCCAACGTTAATGTTGTTCAAAGACGGTCAAGTAAGCGCGACTAAAATTGGTGCACTTCCTAAGAAGCAACTCCAAGATTGGATTGAATCTGTCCTTTAAGGCAAGATTTTTCATCTAAAAAAACCGCTTTGGATTAAGTCCGAAGCGGTTTTTTTATGACATCATTTTCTGCAACTGGCTTTGGAATTAATCTTCTAAGCCAACCAATGCTTTTGCGAATGCTTCAGCCTCAAACGGGCGTAAATCTTCAACAGCTTCGCCCACCCCGATACAATGCAGCGGTTTTGCAAATTTTTGTGCCAAAGACACGGTCACCCCGCCCTTGGCTGTTCCATCAAGCTTGGTAAGAATTAAACCTGTTAAATTTACAATTCTATCAAATGTTTCCACTTGAGAATGCGCATTCTGGCCCACTGTGGCATCCAGAACCAAAACAGTGTCATGCGGTGCCGTTTCATCAACTTTTTTGATCACACGTACCATTTTTTCAAGCTCATCCATCAAATGTGCTTTATTTTGCAAGCGCCCTGCCGTATCGATCAACAGCACATCACAGCCTTTACTTTGTGCCTCACTTACTGCATCAAAGGCCAAGGCAGCCGCATCGCTACCTTCGTCTTTTGCAATCACCGGACAGCCTGTGCGTTCACCCCAAACTTTTAATTGTTCAACCGCTGCAGCGCGAAATGTATCGCCCGCCGCCAACATGACTTTTAAACCTTGGTCACTATATATTTTCGATAATTTACCGATGGTCGTTGTTTTACCTGACCCATTCACCCCACAGACCAAAACCACATGAGGTTTGCGCCCTGTTGTCACATTTAAGGGCTTCGTGACGGGTTCTAAAATCGGAACGATTTGTTCCACAAGGGCAATTTTTAAATCTTCTGGTGAGGTATCTTTACCAAAACGGGTCTTTCGAATACCTGCGACAATTTTTTGCGCCGTATTAATCCCCATATCAGATGTGATCAGCAGATCCTCAAGTTCTTCCAAAGCCTCGTCATCAAGCTTACGCTTCGTGAATATATCACCAATACCAGATGTCAATTTAGTCGAAGATTTACCTAAGCCGGATTTTAAACGTGCTAACCAGCCTTTTTTTTCAGTCATTGTGAACCACTTTCGCAATAAGACTTCCGTCTTGAATTTTTTCTACTCTTGCCCGAACGATTTCGCCCGCAACCACATCACTTGTCAATTGCACAGGACAATAATGTTCACAATGACCATGGTTATCTTTTTCCACCAATACCGATACAATTTTTCCAAGACGTGATTCTAAAAATTCATCTAGGACCGCTTCACCAAGGGCTCGAATTTGGCTTGCTCGTTTTTTTCTGATGTTACCCGGTAATTGCGGCATACGTGCCGCTGGTGTCCCTTCCCGTGCGCTGAAGGGAAAAACATGTGCAAATGTAATATGGCATCGTTCCAGCGTTTCCATCGTCGTTGCAAACATTTCATCTGTTTCAGTTGGAAAGCCTGCAATGATATCCGCACCCAAAACCGCATCAGGGCGCAAGGCACGGATTTTATCCGCTAACTGAATCGCATCAGCTACCGAATGACGTCGTTTCATACGCTTTAAGATCATATCTTCGCCGGACTGTAGGCTTAAATGAAAATGCGGCATAAGACGGGGATCATTTTCAATCACATTCAAAAGGTCATCATCAATTGCAGCCGGATCAAGTGAGCTGAGGCGCAAACGTGGTAATTCTGGTACGTTTGATAACAAGCGTCGCACCATCTGCCCAAATGTCGGCTTGCCGGGTAAATCTGGCCCATAAGAGGTGACATCAACACCGGTTAAAACCACTTCTTTAAAACCGCGTTCCACCAAATTTTTCACACGATCGACGATTTCACCAATGGGAACAGAACGATTCGGCCCGCGCCCAAAAGGAATGATACAGAACGTACATCTGTGATCACACCCCTGTTGGACTTCAATAAACGCGCGGGTATGTTCATCAAACCCATCAATCAAATGATTGGCTGTTTCGCGTACCTGCATGATGTCACTGACATCAATACGTTCTGTACGTTCTGGCAAAAAACTGTTCAGTTCCAGTTTTTCTTTATTACCAATGACACGATCAACTTCTTTCATACCTGCAAAGGCTTCAGGATCAATTTGGGCGGCACAGCCCGTCACGATAATTTTTGCATCAGGGTCATTTTTTCGTAGTTTTCTAATCGTTTGACGCGCTTGTCGGACAGCCTCACCCGTCACGGCACATGTATTGATGATGATCGCATCTTCAAGACCAGCTTCACGTGCGTTTTTGCGCATCACTTCGGATTCGTATGTATTTAAGCGACACCCCAATGTGACAATTTTATTTTCACTCACGACCTGTCACACCCCAGGATAAACGGCTGGATCAAATGTACCACCATAGGCACGACTTGCTGGACCTGACATTAAAATCTCGCCATTTTCCAACCATTCAATATGCAACGTTCCGCCATCTAAAATGACATCAGCTTTGCGTCCAGAAATAATTCCACGGCGTACGGCAGCAACCAAAACCGCGCAAGCACCTGTTCCGCAAGCTTGAGTTACACCCACGCCGCGTTCCCACACCCGCATGCGCAACGCGCCATCTTCGCGTTTTGTTACAACTTCCACATTGATGTCTTCTAAGAAAAAGGGATGTGTTTCAACAGCTGGGCCTACATCTGTCAAATCAATCACTTCGCAATCATCAACAAAATAAATCGCATGGGGGTTACCCACATTGACACCCACTGGATTTTCAAGTGGACCAACAGTGACCGCCATGTTCAACGTGTCACATTCTTCGGCTGTTGGAATATCTGACCAATCTAGGCGCGCAGGTCCCATATTTACCGTTACAATGCCTTCACCTGCATCATGGGCATGTAACAAGCCCACAACAGTTTCCACAACCACATCTGATTTATGTGTCTCGAGCATCATCAAGCGGGCGATACAGCGGGTTGCGTTGCCGCAAGCTTCCACTTCATTTCCATTCGCATTACGAATACGCATGAAAACATCGGCGGCCGCATTTTGGCTCGGTTCCATCACAATAAATTGGTCACAGCCTGCACCTGTGCGTCGATCCGCCATTGCCTTGACTTGCGCACTGCTGAGTTCAATTGGCATTTTGCGAGCATCCAAGACAACGAAGTCATTGCCAAGGCCATGCATTTTGATAAAAGGTAATCCTGTCATAATGGGGATTATATGGGCTTTTTTTCACGCAGAGTCTAGTGACAGCTTATCAATTCCTGCCAAAAAACGCCTCATATGAAAGCTGCTATGTGCTGGGATATATTGATATTGGGTCCCAACGGGACATGCCCGACGGGCCAAACAGCCCAAATTAAGACATTTTTCTTCCCTGTCTGCCTGCAAATAGGCAATGCATAAAGGAACGTCATAATTGCCTTTTTCAAAAACACTGGCGGGGCAAGATGACAAGCATGGCTTATCTATACACCGATCACAAGGTGAGGCTTCGTTGGATCGCTTTGGTAAATCATCTAAGGTCGAATTGAATATAAAAGCACCCCGATATGCATGCCACAGGCCATATTCTGGGTGGATTAAAGGACCGATCGGTGATGGATACACACAATCAGCGCGCATAGCCCATTGTTGAAATGGCGCATAATCAGGGCCTTCAAAAGGAAAGATGACATCCACATTCAAGATATCAGCAATCTTTGACAGATGAACCTTCGTCCAATGATCCAATGGATCCGGCTCTACTCGATTTTCAATATCTTGAGAGAAAGGATCCCAAATATCTGACCCCACATTGCCGATTAAAACAATGGTTTGTTTTCTTTTATCGTCATAGAACCCGCCTCTCAAACATAGGCCCAAAGGTTTCAAATGGGGTTCTATGTCATCATAACGGTTCATCGCTTTTAAGCGCGCGCCCAGCCTTGATGTTGAAAGAAAACGATAATCAACACAGGTATAACCACAAAGCCAAAATCTGTCACAGCGCGAATCGGTGCTTGAGCCAGAAACATCACATCTGAAATTTCAACACAAACTGTAATGACAATCACTGGAACAATACTGGCCAAACGGGTCATGGGTAGGCGAAAAATCAAGCCTGCAATCAACCAGATCAACAAACCGATCAAGACAAGTGTTGCATCGTAACTGAACGGAAACAGACCAAAAACCAGCTCTTTAATTTCGCTATACATAAAATTATTCTTTTCGAATGGAGTTTTTATAAATTTAAATTATCCGAAAAACCTTAAGGAATTGCACACCTCTAGATTTCCATAAACCACGCAAATGGGTATTTGTGATTATCTATACCCTATTTTGCCTTAAGCGACATTATCAATTAGGCGGGCTTTTCCCAAAAAAGCAGCAACAAGAACGCGTTTCGGTTTACCACTCTCAGCTTCGCTTGTTAAATCATCTGCATTTTTCACCAACACATAATCAATTTTGTGAAACCCTGCCTCTAAAAGCTGTTTTGTTGCCCAATTTGATAAACTGGCAGCATTTTCCCCGTTATCAAAACGTTTCGAGAATTCACTGATCACTTGATACAGCCTTGGCGCAGTTTTGCGCTCTTCGGGCGTTAAATATGCATTGCGAGAAGATAAAGCCAAACCATCCGTTTCGCGCACGGTTGGCACACCTTCAATTTCACAAGGAATATTCAAGTCCGTCACAAAACGTTGAATGACATTAAGTTGCTGAAAATCTTTTTCTCCAAAAAAGGCGACATCAGGCAAAGCTTGCAATAATAGTTTCGTAACCACTGTTGCAACACCATCAAAAAATCCGGGGCGAAATTCCCCTTCGATAACATTGCCCAAGCCAGCCACGGTTACGTTAGAAACGCAGCCGTCTTTGCCATACATTTCGACAACATTTGGTGCAAACAGCAGATGTCCGCCTGCAGCTTCTAATTTGGCCGCATCTTCAACTTCCGTGCGCGGGTATGTGCCAAAATCTTCGTTTTCACCAAATTGTTTTGGGTTTACAAAAATTGTCGCAATCACCCGATCGCACTTTGACAATGCGGTTTTAACCAAGGTGATGTGACCTTCATGTAAAGCCCCCATCGTTGGCACCAAGCCAATACGTAGACCAGACGCGCGCCATGCAGAAACTGTTTCTCGCAAATCTGCAATGGTGCGCACGGTTACAAGCCCTTCAGTCATTTATCACCTTTAAACCCAAAACAATGTTCTGGAGCTGGGAAAGTCCGTGCACTGACTTCTTGTCTATACCCCTTAACAGCTTCGGTGATCATTTCATCCATTTGCGCATAACGTTTCACAAATTTGGGTTTAAAATCTGCAAATAGACCAATAATATCTTCTGTCACCAAAATTTGCCCATCACACTGGGGCGATGCGCCAATACCAAGTGTCGGGATATCAATTTCTTTGGTGATACGCACACCCAAGGGTTCCATCACACCTTCCACTACAACAGCAGATGCGCCCGCTTTAGCAATCGCGATCGCATCTTCAACAATAAGGTCTGCTGCTTCATCTGTTTTACCTTGTGATTTAAAACCACCCAAAGCATGAACCGATTGTGGGGTTAAACCAATATGGGCAACCACGGGGATGCCGCGTTTCACAAGGAAAGAAATTGTTTCTGCCATTTCAACCCCGCCTTCAAGTTTCACACCTGAACAGCGTGTTTCAGCCATAACGCGTGAGCAATTACGAAACGCCATTTGTGGGCTTTCTTCATAACTTCCAAAAGGCATATCGACAATGATACAAGCTTTTTCAGACCCTCGTTTCACACCTTTCGCATGGGCAATCATCATATCCACTGTTACGCCAAGCGTGCTGTCCATTCCGTATAAAACCATGCCAAGACTGTCACCCACCAAAATGAGATCCACGTGATCGTCGATAAGGCGTGAAATTGATGTTGTATAGGCCGTTAGGCAAACGATTGGTTCTTTACCTTTTCGCGCCTTCAAATCTGTTAAAGTGACACGCTTGAAATTGGTTACTTTACTCACGGTTTATACTCCTATTTACGGGGGGATTCAGGGGGAAAGGGTGAGTCATCATCATCAAATAAAATGCGACTGGCATTGCCTTCCATATCGTCATATTGGCCTGATTTTAAGGCCCATAAAAAAGCTGCCAAACCCATTCCTCCTAAAAACAAGGCCACAGGTATAAGATAAAGCAAACTTTCCATTAAATTTTTCCTCGAGATAAACGAAGTGCATTGGCTATCACTACCAAAGATGAGGTAGACATGGCAACAGCAGCGAATAAGGGCGTTACATGCCCAGCCATCGCCAAGGGGATGGTAATGCCATTATAAGCAAAGGCGAGCACAAAATTTTGTTTTACCAGTTTCTCACATTTCTTTGCAACGCCGAGAACTTCTAAAACGGGTTTCAGTTTATGACCTTGAAAGACAGCATCCGCCGTATTTTGCGAAACATCAATCGCTGTTGATGGTGACAAAGACACAAGGGCTGACGCCAATGCAGGCGCATCATTCAGCCCATCCCCGACCATCAATGCATCATTCAGTTTTTCAAGGTGTTGGCATTTATCCGTGGGGCTACAAACTGCATGCCAATTTTTAATAGATAAATTTTTGGCTACCTTTTGCACTGGTTCAATACGGTCACCCGATAATAAATGTATCTGATAGCCCAAGCCTTGCAGCCTTTGAATAATGTCTTTGGCATCCAATCGTATTTGGTCTTCAAATTTAAGGCAAACAGGTGTTTGGCCTTTGATATTTAACCATAATTCAGGTCCGCTATGAACAGGCGCCTTATCAAGGCCACACCATGCCCGGCTTCCCAAACGTATATCGCCGCTTTTCAAGCCATGTCCCGGAATTTCTTCTACATTTGATTTCACGCCAATATGCGGCACAGCCCGACATAAAGCACGAGATAGTGGGTGTTTACTTGCCCCAGCAAGTGAGGCTGCTATTTTCAACTGGTCAGCATCGATATCATTGTGATTAATTAATTCAGCCCGCCCCAAAGTCAATGTACCTGTTTTATCAAAAACAATGCTTTTAACACTGGCAAACCGTTCAAGCGCCGTACCTGTTTTAACCAAGATGCCTTGGCGCATTAATCGAGCGGATGCAATCACCTGCACAACAGGGACGGCCAATGCCAACGCACAGGGGCAGGTAATGATTAAAACGGAAATTGCATTCAACAATGCCTCATTCCACACAGCGTCCCCCAGCGTGATCCAATATAGGAATGTAGCGAATGCGAGAATATGAACAACCGGTGCATATAGACGTGCGACACGGTCTGCAATGGCGACATATTTCGCCCGACCAGCCTCGGCCTCTTCCATCAAGCGGACAATTTCAGCCAAGACGGTTGCTTCGCCCGTTGCGCTGATTTTAATGCGAAGGGCGGCTGAAAGGTTTGTTGTTCCAGCAAAAACCTGATCATTAATTGAGACGGGGGTCGGCACGCTTTCACCTGAGATCAAACTTGTGTCCACATCTGATTGCCCGTCTAGAATCGTACCATCAACCGTTATGCGTTCTCCAGCCGTGCATAATACCGTCATGCCTATTTCTACTTGTTCCGCAGATAATAAGGATTTCGTGCCATCCTTATTTAAGACCGTCACGCCCGAACAGTTTAATCCCAACAACTGTTCGGCTGCCCCACGCGCACGTCCACGCGCACGTCGATCAAGGTAGCGACCAATTAATAAGAAGAATAAGAGACTTATGCTCGAATCAAAATAGGCATGTTCAGCACCCTGTATCACTTGAAACAAGCTCATTCCCGCTGCCAATATAACAGCTAAGGAAATAGGAACATCCATGTTTGATCGCTTGGCAAAAAGTGCTGTTAAGGCCGATCTAAAAAAAGGTCTTCCTGCATAGGCCACTGCGGGAAGGGCAACAAGGGCTGATAACCAATGCATTAAATCACGGGTTACTATACTCATATCCTGCCCACCCGCCCAAATGGAAACGGAAAACAACATCACATTGGTGGTTGCAAATCCCGCCACCGCCATCGCACGTAACAGTTCTTTTTCACTTTTTTCATTTTCAGAATTCATCAATGACGGATCATATGGAACCAAGCGATAGCCGAGGTCATTAATGATAGAGACCAACCTATTGGCATCAATTTCTTCGTCAGTCCATTTTAAAACGAGACGGCGGGTCGACATATTCACGCGTGCTTGAATGACACCTTCTTGACGTGCCAAAGCTGTTTCAATAAGCCAAACACAGGCTGCACAATGAATGCCTTCAACCATCAGATACAGGGTGTTTGTACCTTTTTCAGATAACACATGCCTACGGTAATCAATGAGGAGTTCATCATCTTCAGGACGTAAAGATTTTACATCTGGATTCAACGTACGCCGTTCATAATAGGTTGTTAAACCCAAATCATTCACCAGATTATAGGCACCCGCGCACCCTTTACAGCAAAACCCTTCCCCGCCATCGCTTAAGGGGGGAATAGGGTCGCCACAATGAAGACAAGCTTGGATCATATTATTTATTTAACGACGATACGTTCCACAAGCTGATATTTACGGCTTTTGCTTTCTGCATAAACTCGCACCGTCCACTGACCTGCCATGCTTAAGTCAACTTCGCCACCAATAACGCCAGGACCAATGAGAACAGCAGGACCGTTTTGATCCACGCCTTCATGTGTTGGGCGCATGAAATATGTATGCGCTTTTATAGCTTCGATCGGTTTTTTATTATGATCTAAGAACGTCACTTGATAGCCCACTTTGCGTGCCAGACCCTGTGTTTCAAGGGTTTTAACTTGTAACTCGACGTCCCAGCCCAATGCTTTTTGCGCTTTAGTCGCTGCGATATTATCATCATAGACCAGTCCTTTGCTATAATGACCTTCTGTTTCCAGACCTGACCAGCTGCTAAATGCAAAAAACATCATGATGCCATTAACCGTGACAATCACAGCAAAGAATCCTACAAAAATCCACGGATACCACCAACCAGCTGCCCGTTTTTTAGGGGAAATGCTTGCATCGTTTTGTACTTGGGTCATCGTTTCACTCATTTGCTTCAAGGCCCTCTAAAGACGGTTGTTTGTCGATGGGCATCACCTGTTTCACGGTCTGTCAAAATAAAGTCGATATCGGTTGAACGTCCATCAAGTCCCGCCTTACCTGCTTTTAAGAAAATACGAAAAGACACAATACGATCTGCTTTTGCATCCAAATCTAGTGTTTTTTGATCTTTCTCAGCCTGTCCAATAACAGTCATCGTTAAATCGTCCAAGCCTTCAATAGACAATCTGTATTTTTTCGCAACCGTTTCCATATTTAAAATTTTAAACGTATAGCCATTTCGAATCGTGCCATCTGACAATGTCACAAACAAAGGCGCGCGATCGCGCAAGATATTAACTTCTAAACGTTCGCGCATGCTTAGACTGATAAACATTGCAGCAGCAACAATCGAGAGGATCGCTGCATAAATTAAGGTCCGCGGTCTGATTAAATGAACTTGTTTTTCTTTACCTTGTTCACGCGCGATCATATTGGTGTAACTGTCATAGGAAATAAGTTTTTTCGGCAAATCAAATTTTTCCATCACCGAGTCGCATGCATCAATACATAAGGCACAACCAATACATTCCATTTGTTGCCCGTCACGAATATCAATGCCTGTCGGACAAACTTGCACACATAATGAACAATCCACACAATGCCCACGGTCTGAAAAATCTTTCGACTTGCCCGGTTTCGCACGTGGCTCGCCGCGCCATGACTCATAAGTGACCAACAAAGAATCTTCATCGGTCATAACCCCTTGGAAACGACCATAAGGGCACATGAAAAAACAGACCTGTTCGCGCGCAAAACCAGCCATGATATAGGTGATGCCAATCAAGGTTGCCAAAGTGGCAAGTGTCCATCCCCCAATATCACCTGCAAAAACAGCTTTTGTTATGGTTGGCGCATCATTGAAATACCATAAAAAGGATAGGGCGAACAAAAACGAAATCATCAGCCAAACAGTGTGTTTTGCACCTCGTTTAAACAGTTTATTGATTGACCAAGGTGCCTTATCCAAGCGCATGCGCTTGTTACGATCACCTTCAATAAGACTTTCAACCATCATGAACAAATCAGTCCACACAGTTTGGAAACATGCAAAACCACACCAAACGCGCCCTGCAATCGCAGCCGATGCGAACAAACCAATGGCAGCCAAAATCATGACACCTGTCAAATAATAGACTTCTTGGGGCCAAATTTCGATCCAGAAGATATAAGCTCTTTGCCCTGAAAGATCAAAAAGGATCGCCTGATCCGGCGCGCCTTCACCGCGATCCCAACGTATCCAAGCTGAAAAATGATAAACCCCAAGGAATACCCATAAAAGTATCGTTTTCCATCTACGGAAAGTTCCTTTCACAATACGCGGATGAACCTTGATACGTTCTTCATACAAAGGGCCGTCACCATGGCCTCCTGTCACGTAGGGGACTTCGTCTTTTTGTGGTTCGCTGGACATCGTTTTTACTCGATCTGTGGTCAACATATATTAAGCTTTTGTACGCTTCATATTATCTATCTGCAATTGATAGGCATCAATTCGCACTGCAATAAAACTATTAATGATTAACAATATCTATGGTCTAAGTTTCCGCTCAAACCCATTAATTCATATAGGCATTACATATATTATGATGACCTAACTTGTACTGTGTGCAGGTGCACAAATCAAGAAAATCTCGCTCGAAATAAACAAAAGGCGGTTGTCGTAAAAACCATCACGACAACCGCCTTCTTATTTTATCAACCCAACAATCTTACTGACCGCCACCTAACGAGTGAACGTAGATAGAAACTTGTTTGATTGCTGTCTCAGAAAGACGGCCTGTCCACGCAGGCATTACACCATGCTGTGGTTTGGTAATTTGGGCAATAACGCCTTCTTTACCCGCTTTATAAAGCCAGATACCATCTTTCAAGCGTGGTCCGCCAAGATCTGCAACACCTTCGCCATCTTCACCATGGCAGGCAGAGCAGTTATCGAGGAACAATTCTTGACCTTCGTCTGATCCTGCTTGACCGCCTAACTTCATAACATAGTCAGCGATTTTATCAGCATCAGCCGCTGTTATGTCTTCGTCTTCAATCAACGCAGGCATATCAGATAGGCGTTCTTCATCATGGCCAGAACGAATGCCATAGGTAACAGTTGTTTGGATATCTTCCAAAGTTCCGCCCCATAACCAATCGTCATCCGCCAAAACAGGGAAGTTAGGTGCACCAGATCCACTTGCACCATGACAAGGTTGGCAGTTTTCTGCGAAAATCGCACGGCCGCCGCCCATAGCATAGTTTAACAAAGTTGGGTCTTTTGCGACTTCGCCAATTTCTTTACCTTCAAATTGGCTGGTCCAAACTTTTTGCATTTCTGCAACAGCGGCCATTTCTTTCGCATGTTCGATGCGGTTGGTCGTTTCCCATACGCCTTTGACGTAGTTATTCAATGTCGGCCATGAAGGATATACTATCATGTAACCGATTGCCCAAATGATACAGGCATAAAAAGTCATCAACCACCATCTAGGAAGAGGCGTATCCAATTCTTTAATACCGTCCCATTCATGACCGGTGGTATTTGTGCCCGTTACCGGGTCCTTTTCCACGTTTGCCACTATACAATCTCCTTAATCGTCATCCCGTAAGGGGATCTGGGCCGCTTCTTCGAAGCGGTCCTTATTCTTCGGGCGAACCGCGAAGAAAATAATCCCCAAAAACAGGAGCATCATCCAAACAACCCAAATCTGGCTTGCGAACGAAAATATGTCATTCATACTCATGCTATCGAGCCATTTCACCCTCGGGCTTAAAGGTAGTGAAATCCACCAAAGTCCCGAGCATTTGCAAATAAGCCACCAAAGCGTCCAATTCAGTTACTTTTGACGAACCGTCAAAATCACCGATTTGTGCTTTTGGATAGCGCGTGAGAACCGCATCCACGTCACCTTCTCCAGTGGCTTGCACCATGAAGTCAGTTGCCGCTTCGTCGATTTGTTCGTCCGTATATGGATCTCCTGCCATACGCAAAGCTTTCAAATGAGAGCCTGCATCTGTGAACGTAAGTTCTTTTTCAGACAGGAATTCATACATCGGCATAACAGACTCAGGCACAACAGCGCGCGGATCAATTAAATGAGCCGTATGCCATGCATTAGAGTATTTGCCGCCAACGCGGGCGAGATCCGGACCTGTACGTTTCGATCCCCATTGGAAGGGGTGATCATACATAGACTCGGCTGCAAGGCTGTAGTGACCATAGCGTTCAACTTCATCACGAAATGGACGAATTTGTTGGCTATGACACAAGTAACAACCTTCACGAACGTAAATATTACGACCCGCAAGTTCTAACGGTGAATAGGGGCGCATACCGTCCACTTTTTCAATGGTTTGATCCATTGTATAAAGTGGAACGATTTGAACTAAACCACCAATAGAAACCGTAATCAAAGTTGCAATGGCAAGAATGACCGTCTTTGTCTCAAATATTTCGTGCTTCATAGTTCCGGTCCCTTACTCAGCTGCTGCAGATTGCGGTGCGACATATCCGTCTTCTTCACGAATGTCACCTTTAATGGTTTTGATGAAGTTCCAAACCATAATCAAGGATCCAGTTGCGAAAAGAGCACCACCACAAGCGCGGATGACATAATATGGATGCATCGCTTCAACAGATTCAATGAATGAATACTGCAAGAAGCCAAGATCGTCATATGCACGCCACATCAAGCCCTGCATGATACCCGAAATCCACATCGATGTGATGTAAAGAACGATACCGATTGTTGCAATCCAGAAGTGATACGTAACAAGGCGTAATGAATAAAGACGCGCACGACCCCAAAGTCTTGGTACTAAGTAGTACATCGAACCGAAGGATACGAACGCAACCCAACCCAACGCACCAGAATGTACGTGGCCGATTGTCCAATCCGTATAGTGAGATAGACCGTTAACAGCCTTGATCGCCATAGCCGGACCTTCAAAGGTCGACATGCCGTAAAACGCAATTGAGGCAATAAGGAAACGCAATACCGGATCGGTACGCAATTTATCCCAAGCACCCGACAACGTCATCAATCCATTGATCATCCCACCCCAAGATGGCATCCACAACATGATGGAGAAAGTCATCCCCAATGTTTGTGTCCAGTCAGGAAGAGACGTGTAATGTAAATGGTGAGGACCAGCCCAGATATATAAGAATACCAACGCCCAAAAGTGGATGATCGACAAACGGTACGAATATACCGGACGTTCAGCCTGTTTTGGTACGAAGTAATACATCAAGCCAAGGAAACCTGCCGTGAGGAAGAAACCTACCGCATTATGGCCATACCACCATTGTGTCATCGCATCTTGTACACCCGAAGCCCAAATATAAGACTTAGAGAAACTTTCACCACCGAACAAAATAACTGGAATAGTTAAGTTATTTACGATGTGTAACATCGCAACAGTGATGATAAATGCGAGGAAAAACCAGTTTGCCACATAAATATGAGAAACACGGCGCGTCATCAAAGTGCCCATAAAGACAACCAGATACGCAACCCAGATAACAGCCAACCATAAATCAGCATACCATTCTGGTTCTGCATATTCTTTACTTTGGGTAATGCCTAAAACATAACCCGCAGCTGCCATCACGATGAAGGCTTGATAACCCCAAAAAATACAATTCGCCAGCCATTTACCGCCAAAAAGCGTTACATGACATGTGCGCTGTACAACATAAAAAGATGTTGCAAATAATACAGAACCGCCGAAGGCAAAAACAACCGCCGATGTGTGGACTGGGCGTAGACGACCGAATGTCGTCCATTCCAGACCTAGGTTCAATGCCGGAAACGCTAATTGAAAAGCGATAAAGGTTCCGGCGAAAAAGCCAATAACACCCCAAAAGGTCGCAGCGAGTATAAATTTACGGACGATGTCCTCATTATACGCTGCGCCAGAGGCACCATTAGCTGTGGTCGCTTGGTTCATACCGAACTCCTGTTCTTCCCGAAATTCGGACGCATCAAAGACCACGAACTCATGACTGCGATACACCCCCGTGCCCCAGCTATTTCGCAGTGATCGTCGATTACGTCACATCAACCAATCTCAATCCTTCTAGTATAAAAGGAATTACAATTGGAAGATTTAAAATATAGCGCAGAATATATTCAGCGCTTTGATCAAAGTCAAACAGAGTTTATAAGTAAATCTTAGTTTATATTAATTATAAAATGCGACTGAATATACCTGTAAAATACTCAGGTATTTTTTAATGATAAGCCTGATAAATATACATTATGCAATCCAATCCCTATGTGCCAAAATACCTGACAGAACCTATACTTAAGCATTAAGATATTCACAGGATAATAAATCTATACTTCATGAATATTTATAATTACTTCAATTAATAAGAATAAATACATGATTCATAAATTTATATAACAGCATAAATTGTTTTCAGTGATTTACTTCATAATCTATCATATAGTTCTTTTATTCTTGTCTTCTGATATCAATGTTTTTTGAACTATGCGCCAACCATTACTTTAGGTGAAAAATCAATGCTACCCTCACAAACTAAGCGTTTTATGCGGTTACTTATTTGCCTTAGTTTTTTTACATTTTTTTTGAATGCATGCGCACCATCAACCTCTATTGATGCGCGGGCAACACCTGAAAGCAAATCTGCCCGCATAGAAAAGCCATCTGTTCACACCCAAAACGCTATGATATCTGTCGCAAACCCCTATGCCGCTGAAGCTGGTTTGCGGATTCTCAAAGCAGGTGGCAGCGCAATTGATGCAGCCATCGCCGCCCAAATGGTGCTTAATCTGGTTGAACCCCAATCTTCTGGCATTGGTGGCGGCGGGTTTCTTTTGGTCTATGATCCTATAACAAAAAAAGTTCTCAGTTATGATGGCCGTGAAATGGCCCCTGCACATGTCACACCGTCTCTTTTCATGAAGGGCGATGGATCCAAAATGGGTTTTTATGAAGCAGCCGTTGGCGGACGCGGCGTTGGCGTTCCAGGGCTTTTACAAATGCTCGCAATGGCCCATAACAAACACGGCCAATTAAAATGGGGCAGCCTTTTTAAAGATGCAATTGAATTATCTGAACAAGGTTTTCCTGTATCAGAACGTTTACACACGTTGATTAGCAAAGACCGTCATTTAAGTAACGACCCCACTGCAAAAGCTTATTTCATGACAGAAAAGGGAAATGCTCTCCCTGTAGGTCACCTTCTTAAAAATCCTGCCCTTGCAAATAGCTTGAAACAAATCCAATTTGGCGGGGCCAGCTCTCTTTATATAGGGCAACTGGCCGATGAAATTGTCGTAAAAGTTCAATCTCATCCCACAAATCCCGGCATGTTGTCCTTAAATGATATGCAAAATTATCAAGCCAAGCAGCGCGAACCTGTATGTCTTGATTACAAAATATATTCCATTTGTGGCATGCCACCTCCCAGTTCTGGCGGTATAAGCGTTCTTGAAATACTCGGCCTAATGGAACAGTTCGAACAAAATAACCCCAATGCCACAACCGTACCAAAAGAACATATTTTGGCAGAAGCCAGTAAACTTGCCTTCGCAGATCGCAATAAATTTATTGCCGATGCGGATTTCATCAAAGTTCCCACACAACAACTGCTTTCTAAAGAATATTTAAAAACCCGTGCCTCCTTAATCAAAGCCAACAGCGCTTTACAAACCCCTGTCCAAGCAGGTGAACCTTTTCAGTTCAGCCAAACATATGCCCCAGATTCCACAAACCATGGCATATCCACAACACATATGAGCATCGTTGACGCCCAAGGCATGGTTGTTTCAATGACAACCAGTATCGAAAATGCTTTTG
>Ga0105358_10000657_pt1 | contig 17661 bp, 15 predicted proteins | sample GOMGulsemesocosm_5_FD_83509 | JGI IMG/M metagenome (GOLD analysis project Ga0105358, IMG submission 83509) | Methane-oxidizing microbial communities from mesocosms in the Gulf of Mexico - GOM15C Gulf of Mexico | ecosystem: Environmental > Aquatic > Marine > Cold seeps | place: Gulf of Mexico... | reverse complement strand
GCCATTATTAGTGATTGCGGGAAAGCCTATGGTTTTCCATGTCTGTGATAGAGCTAAAGAAGCGGGCGCTGAGCAAATTGTTGTGGCAACAGATGATCGTAGAATCTTAGAGGCAGTTAATGATTATGGCTTTGATTCTGTGATGACCCGTACTACTCATGAGAGTGGTACGGAGCGTTTAGCAGAAGTCGCTGAGATTTTTCAATGGCACCAAGACGATATTATTGTTAATTTGCAAGGTGATGAACCTTTGATTCCTGCTGAATATATCTTGCTTGCTGCGCAATCTTTAGCTGCGCAGTCTATTGCTGGGGTAGCTACTTTAGCTGCTGAGGTAATGGAGTCTGAGGAGATATTTAACCCGAATGCAGTTAAAGTCGTTTTAGATAAACTTAATTATGCGCTTTATTTTAGCCGTGCAGCTATTCCCTGGGACAGAGAGGGTTTTAAACAAAAACAAATTGATTCGGTTAAAAATGATGCTTATTTTAGGCATATTGGCATGTATGCCTACCGAGTCAGTTTTCTACAGCGGTATGTGCAGTGGGATGCGTCGGCTTTAGAGCGCATTGAAATGCTAGAGCAGTTAAGAATTCTCTGGGAAGGTGAAAAGATATTAGTAGCTAAGGTTGCTAAAGCGCCGGAGGCTGGAATTGATACGCAGGAAGATTTACTGAGAGTCGAGCGCCGTTTAGCGCGATAGTTGCTCTTTTATGGTTAATTGGTGCTTTGCTAGTGCGGCAATTTCTTCATCAATATCACTGGTAAAATGCTTGAGAAAAAAGCCGCGTTTAACAATAATATAGCGGACAAAATGATTCTCATCGTTAATTAAACTTTTTAATATTGGGGGTTGGCAATGTTTGGCAACAGTTGCTCTGACTTTCCAGTTTTCATCTTGAGCAAGTTGTTCGTGACCGTATTTTATCCGAGCAACAGTCGAGCGAACTAGGGCGGATTTATCATTAACTAATATTCTTAGTGCGAAGCCCTGATTGGCCGCTTCTAGGCGTATATATTCATCCGCTTCTGTTTGTATATTAGCGCATGTATAAGACTTATCATATAAGGTGATGCTATCTTCTGTCATGAGTTCTTAATAGGAAATAAATTAACTGTGTCGGCTTTTAGGAGTTTATTGTACATTTTTCATAAGGTAGTTTTGTGAGCTATTCCTCGGTAACGAGGAAATTATACATGCTCGTGGAGTTGCTCAATACTCTGTGCCGTTAGTGTTTTATTATGTAATGCACTAGCAATTAAAACTTGTTGAATACCTAGTTCTTTTAATTGAAGTAAATCTTCATTATGACGAATACCTCCCGCAGCAATAAAGTTATATTGCGGGTAAGTATTGCAATAGTATTTGAGTTTTTCTAGGTCTGCCCCATTGCTTTTTCCAACTAAAGCTAAGGTCATAATAATAAGTTCTTTAGGCCATAAAGCGGATGACTCATATAAAATCGGATCACCCATTATTGCGTGTTCGGAGTTAAAATCTAAAGATAAGATAAAGTCGGGTGTCAGTTGTCGTTCTTTAGCTAAACTTTTTTGGTTAATAGATTCTGTACCAATAATGGGCGTCAGTTGTTTATTGTTTGCTGGGTTATAGCACTTTTTAAGTGAGCCAGAATCAATCATAAAGTTTAACTGTGGGTAGCGAATAAACAAGGCGTTAATTAAGTCTTGATTATTTCCTAGACCCATTAAAGCATCTAGGTCAGCAATATACATGCGAGTAAAGGGGGAGAGTTGCAAGTAAGCATTGATAACATCCTCTACTTGACTGGAATCACATAGAGGCGTTGATAAGGGCAGGTAGTTTTTCCGGTTGCCTTGATTGGCAAGAACAGCTTGCCCCGCTTTTATATCAATAACAGGAATAATTTGCATAATGCGTTTGTTGGTTTTTGAATTTATTACTGGGGGCGGTTTTATTAACCAGCCCTTGCCACCATCATTATTGCAGGAAGGTTATTTAATGCGCAATGCGTTGTTGGATGACTTGCGTGTATTGAATGATTTGGAATTATTGGTTTTACAGGATGAGCGCGTTGCTTTTGCTTCAGAAACGAACCATGAAGACATAAGTTACCTGACAATAAGTGAAGGCATGGATATGCAACAGCTATTATCAGAAAAATCGAGCACGTACGATGCTGTCTGGCTGATTGCGCCAGAAACGGAAGGTGTTTTAGCTTGTTGGGCGCAGTTTTTTAATAAGCAAGGCAAGCAAATGTGCCTAGCAGGGCAAGATGCGATTGAGCTTTGCCAAGATAAATTAGCGACCTTTGATAGCTTGCAAGAAGCGGGGGTTACTTGTGTTCCTAGTTTGTTATTCGACCCTAATATCGTTATAGAGCCTGGCTCATGGGTACTTAAAGCGAATAATGCAGTAGGTTGTGATGAGGTGTATTTGTTACAAGAAGAGCAGCACAGGCAAGAAGTGAAAGCTAGATTAATACCAGAGCATCATTATATTTTACAACCCTATGTTTCAGGCAAGGTGTTGAGTTTGTCGTGTTTGTTCTATCAAGGGCAAGCATTTTTTATTTGTTGTAATGAGCAACAAATGAAAGTTGAGCAACAGCAGTTTGTTTTATCTGCCTGTCGGGTTAACGTGCAGACAGAGAATTTTCAGCAGTACCAACAATTATGTCAATCAATAGCGACTGCTATTCCGCAGTTATTTGGCTATATAGGCATAGATTTTATAGAAACTGAAGCAGGCGAAAACTTGATTTTAGAAATAAACCCACGCCTAACGAGTTCTTATGCAGGAATTAATGAGGCGACAGGGCTTAATGTAGCTGAATTAGTTTTAGCTATGTTAGATCATAAAACACCTATTTTTAAAAAAACAAAGAATCAGTCTGTATTGGTTGATATTAATTAAGAGATTTTTATGGCTAATCATATGGTAGGTTGGGATATAGGTGGCGCGCATTTAAAAGCGGCTTGTCTGAATAAAGAAGGTAAAGTCCTGGCGGTGTATCAGGAACCGTGTCCTTTGTGGCAAGGTTTGGATACCCTAGAAAAGGCGTTGACTACAATCCTTGCTAGGTTGCCCAATCAAGAGTTAAATCATGCGATTACCATGACCGGTGAATTGGTCGATTTATTTGCAGATAGAGCGCAAGGCGTATATGAAATTATTGCTTTAATGCAGCAAGTTTTAGCTCAGCCTTCTTTTGCTGTGTATGCAGGGCAGCTTGGTTTTGTGGCAGCTGATGCGATTGAAGCTAAGCATATTGATGCGATTGCTTCGGCAAATTGGTTGGCGAGCGCCTCTTATGTTGCCCAGAAGCTAGAACAAGGCCTATTTGTTGATATGGGCAGTACGACGACGGATATTTTGTTGCTCACAAAGCACCAGGTTGATGCTATTGGATATACCGATTTTCAACGTCTCACATCAAGTGAATTAGTTTATACAGGATTAGTGAGAACGGCAGTGATGGCGGTAGTGCAGTCTGTTAGTTTTGCTGGCACTGAAGTCGGTGTTATGAGTGAATATTTTGCCACGATGGCGGATGTTTATCGTTTAACGCATGAATTAAACGAGTCTCATGACCAAAATGAAACAGCGGATGGCAATGCTAAAACAGAGCAGGCGAGCACCAAACGCTTGGCGCGTATGATTGGTTGTGATCTACAGGATTTTACTTTGCAGGAGTGGCAGGAACTCGCTTATGCGATTAGAGAACAGCAGGTTTCTAGGGTGCAAAGCGCATGTCAAAAACAACTGCAGCGCATGCCAGATAATGTCCAGGTACCTTTGGTCGGTGCTGGAATAGGGAGATTTTTAGTGCAAGACATTGCGCAACGTTTAGGGCTGGAATATATCGATTTTGAAAGCTTATTTGCTGCACCTGTCGAAGGTACAGGAATGAATATAGCTGACTGCGCCCCCGCTGTGGCTGTTGCTTATTTAGCTATAGATGCTAAATTTTGTTAAAATTCAGCATCTATAAAGCACACCTTAGCTGATGAATAAATAACTTATTAACCCGTTTTTAAATTAAAATAGCTAGCACCCTTACTTTACTCATACGCCACAGACACAATATACATGCCTTCTATCCCTCAGCTTTATTCACTGCCTTATTTGTTTGATAGTGCTCGATTATTTTCAGCAATAGCAGCGCAGCCGTGGTCAATTTTTTTAGATAGTGGTTTAGCGGAAAAGCGTCAAGGGCGATATGATATTTTTGCTACAGACCCCGTGTGTACTTTAATCACGCATGGTGCGGAAACGCAGGTGTGCTCAGGTAATAATACGCAAGTTTCTACACAAGACCCCTTTGCACTGATTAAGCAGCAATTAACTGTGCAAAAATCATTTCCAGAAGTGCCTTTTAATGGCGGAGCAATGGGTTACTTTGCTTATGATTTAGGTAGGCAATTAGAAAAACTACCTAATCTTACTGATGATGCTGAACATATTCCAGATATGGCGGTTGGTATTTATCAGTGGGCGGTCGTAGTTGATCATCAAGAACAAAAAAGCTATTTAGTTGGCTGTGCGGATAGTGAGCACCAGTGGCAAGCTTTAATTGAACAGTTCAGTGTTTACCCAGAAACGACGACAGTCGATAAGTTTCAAGTGACCAGTCCCGTGCAAGCGAATATGAGCGAAGAAAATTATGCTCAAGCTTTTGCTAAGATTAAAAAGTATTTGCAGGAAGGGGATTGCTATCAAGTTAATCTAGCGCAACGTTTTGTTGCCAATTGTCAGGGTGACCCTTGGGTCGCTTATCAGCAATTACGGGAAATTAATTCTGCCCCTTTTAGTGGTTATTTCAATGTTCCAGGCGTGCAAGTATTAAGTTCGTCCCCTGAGCGTTTTTTGAAAGTGTACCAGGGTATGGTCGAGGCTAAGCCAATTAAAGGCACACGCCCAAGAAAAGAAAGCGAACAAGAAAATCAGCAGCAAATTGATGCTTTGCAAAACAGCCATAAAGACCGAGCAGAAAATGTCATGATTGTTGATTTATTGCGTAATGATATTAGCAAAAATTGCATCCCTAGCTCAGTGCAAGTGCCCAAGATATTTGAGGTAGAAAGCTATGCGACAGTACATCATTTAGTGAGTACGGTGACAGGGCAGTTAGATGAAAAATATCATGCTTTAGATTTATTACGCAATTGTTTTCCGGGAGGCTCTATCACCGGTGCGCCTAAAATTCGAGCGATGGAAGTGATTGAAGAGCTAGAACCGCATCGTCGTGGTGTTTATTGTGGGGCTATTGCTTATATCGGTTTTGATGGCAATATGGACAGCAATATTGCCATTCGTACGCTGGTGCATTCTGAGCATACTATCCGTTTTTGGGCGGGTGGCGGTATTGTTAATGATTCGGTGCTAGAAGAAGAGTATCAAGAGTGTTTTGATAAAGCCGCAGCTATGTTAAGCCTGCTGGAACAAATGCAAGTGTCGTGATTGTTTTAAAATTAGGTGGCAGTTTATTATCCAGTCCAATTTTAGTGCAATGGCTGAATTTGTCGCTAAAGGAAGGTAAAGGTAGCGTAGTTATTGTGCCGGGTGGCGGTGTTTTTGCTGATCAAGTAAGAAACACACAGAAAACATGGCAGTATGATGATCAAACGGCGCACTACATGGCGATTTTAGCTATGCAGCAAGTGGCTTTATTATTTAAAGGTCTGTGTTCTGATTTGTGTATCGTAAATAAGGTTGAAGCTATTCGTCCTGCTTTATATAAAAAAAAAGTGGTTGTTTGGTCGCCTTTAGCCACTGAATTAGATGCTGGTAAGGTTAAAGCAAGCTGGGATATTACATCCGATACATTGGCCGCCTGGTTAGCTGTGCAGTTATCTGCTGAACGGTTAATATTAGTTAAGTCGGTGCAAGTACCTGAAAATGCAACATTGGAACAGCTGTCAGAACAAATTATTGTTGATAAAGAATTTTCTGGTTTTGTCCAACATCATGTTTTAGCAGTGAATTGTGTTAATTTGTCTAACACCTCCATTCTTTCGGCAAGTTTAAAAACAAATGTCTAAATATAATCAATCTCACTCTTTATTATCTATTCGTGGTCTAACTGAGCGATCTGTTAAGTTGATGTCGCGCTTTATCACCTATAAATTTCAGCATGTTTATTACCGTACCAAAGAGTCTTTAGGTCAGCATAAGCGTGATTTGGTTGTTGTGCGTGTAGAAGAGGCAAGCGACAGCTTAGAGGAAACAAAAGTACAATTTTTAGATGCGTTGGAGCGTTTTAAAGGAGTCGTAAATGTTGCTTCGGGTAGTCTGGAAGATAAATATAGATTATTAAAACAGCAGTATGATTTTTGTACCATGCGCTCTGAGGTCGTAGCCAGTAAGATTCAAGCGATTGAAGAGGTCAGTGATGCCCTGTTTAAGGAGTGGGACGCGGAGCTGAAAGAGTATACTAACCGTTCTTTACGTGCCCAAAGTCGGCAGCAGATGAAATTATCCAAACAACATTATATGCGTTTGATTAAAGCTATGCATAAGGCAGAGAAACAGATTCATCCCGTCTTAGGGGCTTTTAGAGATCAGGTATTATTTTTAAAACACAATCTCAATGCGAATGCGATTGCTGCTCTACAACATGAGTTTTCAGAAATTGCCTTTGATATTACTCAGCTGATTCAAGCAATGGAACAATCGATTGCTGAAGCCAATCATTTTGTTCATGTTTTAGTCGAGAAAAAAAACGTGCCAGCGTTGCCACCTGGAGTACAGAAATGACGCGTATGGTTCTAGGCGTAGAGTACGATGGCAGTGGTTTTTTTGGCTGGCAATGGCAAGAAGGTGGTTTACGCACCGTGCAAGATGAAGTGCAAAAGGCGGCTTCTAGAGTGGCTAATCATCCCGTTACAGTTATTTGCACGGGACGTACTGATACAGGCGTACATGCACTAGAGCAAGTGGTTCATTTTGAGACAGCTGCTGTGCGTAGCGAGCGAGCATGGCTGTTAGGGATTAATGCAAATTTACCTGCTGATGTTAGAGTGATCTGGGTGCAAGTGGCGGTTGAAGATTTTCATGCACGCTATAGCGCAATTGCCCGATTTTATCGCTATACTATTCTTAACCGGCCGACAAAATCTGCTTTACAACGTGACCGGGTAACTTGGTGTCATGCGCCATTAGATGCGGGACGGATGCATCAGGCCGCACAAAGCTTGGTAGGAACGCATGACTTTACCTCGTTTAGAGCTTTAAAATGCCAATCTGTTAGCCCAATGCGTTTAATGTATTTTGTCGATGTCTATCGGCAAGGTGAGCAGGTGACTATGGATATTTCTGCCAATGCTTTTTTGCATCATATGGTACGTAATATTGCGGGTGTCTTAATGGCGATTGGTGTAGGTGATAAACCTATTGAGTGGACACAAGAATTATTAGTTAGTAAAAACAGACAAGTGGGTGGTGTCACCGCACCACCGTATGGATTGTATTTGGGTGGCGTTTATTACCCAGAAAAATATAATATGCCTAAACATGCTATTTTTGAAAAACTACCTGCCAATGCGCAGCGCTTCCAACATGAGACTTAAACTATGAAAAAGATACTTTTATTATCAATGAGCCTTGCCGTTTCGGGCTGTGCTAGTTTTGGCGAAGGTATTGCCACGGCAGTTTTAAAGAAGCAAGAGCGAGAAGATTTGCGTGCCTGTAAAATTAATGGCAAAAGTTTTTCGGGTATGCAAAGCAGCCTTGACCTGCCGGGGGATACGCTAAAAGTATTGATGGTACATGGTGTTGGAACGCATGTGCCTGGCTACAGTACTCAATTTCAGGAAAAATTAGCGGCTGAATTAAATTTAACTGTGAAAAGTAGTCATTATAAAGAAATCAACTTAGTGAATAAGGAGATGCCTGAGAAAAAGTTAGGGAAGTTAAGGGTAAGGCGATTGCTGAATGAAGGCCAAAATGAGGAAATGCTTTTTTATGAATTGACTTGGTCAGAAATCACTAATCCAGAAAAAGAAAAAATTAAATACGATACTTCAGGTGAGCATTCTTACGATCGTGCTGAAGTGAATCAAATGTTAAAACAGTTTTCCAATGATACCAGTCCTGACCCTATGGTTTATTTAGGTAGTCATCATGAGGAAATGCTAGCTTCATTTAGATCGGCATTTTGCTGGATGGTTGGACGAGATTGGGATGATTTGCCAGAGACGAGTTCGGATCAGTGCGTAATTGATAAGCAAGCCGTTAAGTATCTACCTGAAGATAACTATGCGATTGTCTCGCATAGTTTAGGTAGTCGTATTGTTATGGATGGCATGCAGAGTATCGCTGCTCGCGTTACAAAAATAGCTAATGGCGACCCAACAAGTACTGAGTCTCAATTTATTAAAGCTTTTCAGAAAAAGCGAATTCCTTTTTATTTGATGTCTAATCAATTACCTTTGCTAGAAATGGGACAAAAGCCGCCAGAAGTGACTAATCAAAAAGATCAATACTGTATTCCAGATGGTGAGTATTATGACCAAAGGCTCGTTGATAAAACCTCGATTATGGCTTTTAGTGATCCTAATGACTTACTAAGTTACGCCATTCCTCAGCAGTTTGTGCAGAGCCATCTGGACTCACGCTTGTGTGCAGAAGTGACCAATATTAATATTAATGTCGCGCATGTGATTGATATGTTTGGTATGGGTAACTTCGCTAATCCGCTGACGGCACATACAGGGTATGACAGTGATGATCGAGTTGTGGCTCTGATTGCTAAAGGAATTGGTACTAAAAATACAGCAGACCTAGTGACTGAGCGTTGTCGCTGGACTAAGTATGTGGATTAGTTAATAGAATCAATGTAGGAAGGACTTTAGTCCGCTTTTCTTGGTTTCTTTCTCGATCCTAAACTCTGTTTGGGAATGCATGTTAAGTAAGCTCTGCTTACCAAAAAAGGCACAGGAGAGCTGTTACGGCATATATTCCCAAGCTGGAGCTTGTGAACAAGAACAATTATTTTTCAATCGTTAGGCATAAGGAATTCATGAAAGTTTTAGTTTTAAACTCAGGAAGCTCATCCATTAAATATGCCTTATTCGATATGTGTACTCAGCTTGCACAAGTAACAGGCGTAATAGAGCGTATTGCTGAGTCAGGAAGTGCGCATAAATATCAGTACAGCTCAGCTGGCATTGAACAAAAACAAGCAATCAGTCTAGCGATTAATGATCATCAACAAGGTTTACAGACAATTTTTACATTATTGTCAGAGTTACACTTTATTCAAGACGTATCTGATTTGCTTTGTATCGGTCATCGCGTCGTGCATGGTGGAGAAAAATTCTGTCAGCCAACCTTAATTGATAGTACCGTGTTAGCTGCAATAAAGAAAATGATACCGCTTGCGCCTTTGCATAACCCAGCCAATATTACCGGCATAGAGGCGGCCATGGCGTATGCCCAAGGTGTACCGCAAGTCGCTGTCTTTGATACCGCATTTCATCAAACGATGCCTGATTACGCATTTCGTTATGCCGTACCTACATCATGGTATGCAGAGCAAGGTGTACGGCGTTATGGTTTTCATGGCACGTCACACTTTTATGTTGCCAAGCAAGCCGCAAAGTATCTAAAACAACCTTTAAATATGCTCAACCTGATTACCCTGCATTTAGGTAATGGAGCCAGTATGGCGGCGATTGCCTCAGGTAAAAGTATTGATACTACAATGGGTATGACGCCATTAGAAGGCTTGATGATGGGCACGCGTAGTGGTGATTTAGATCCAGCGATAATATTTTATTTAAGTCGTACGCTTGGGCTGACACAGAATGAAATCGATAATGCCTTAAATAAACAAAGCGGCTTAAAAGGTGTGTGTGGCGAAAATGATATGCGTGCAGTGCATGAAATGGCTAATGAAGGCGATCAACAAGCGCAATTAGCCTTAGCTATGTATAGCTATCGAATTAAAAAATACATAGGAGCGTATACCGCAGCTTTAGGCAGAGTGGATGCCTTAGTCTTTACCGGCGGTATTGGTGAGCATGATGCTTGGTTAAGAGAGCAATGTTGTTCCGAATTAAGCGTACTAGGGATTGAGCTTGATACTGAAAAAAATCAACAGTTAAAGGGGGATTTAAGTGAAATTAATCAGGAGGGGTCAGTAGTTAAAGTGTTAGTTACTGCAACTAATGAAGAGCTGGAGATTGCGCAGCAGGCTGAGTTTTGTGTAAAGTAAGTAAAAGAAATATCAAAGGTACAAGACTATTTGAAAGCTTTTAGTTGACCTCGGACCTAGAGAGAATTGTTTTGAGCGTTAATAGCCCTGATTTAGTGGGTAATATTAAATGTCAGGAAAATACGCATGATTTGTTGGTGAATACTGTGGAATATCAGGGGGAAATCGCCAGTTACCACGGTGTTAGTACATATAATTGGGTGCACCTTTTTATTAAAGGTTAACCTTGGTTTAATTAAGGAGAAAAGAATTAAGTTATTTTCTTTGACTAAAATATTATTGTTGTGGGTAACGAAAGCTCTTTATATTGTTCTTAGTGTTTTATCTCTGTTTGTTGTAATAATTGAAGCTATGAGTTATGGAAGTATTTCTGATAAAGGAGTAGTACTTTTTTTATTTTGGGGGCTAATTTTTGCTTTTCTATTTTGGTTGTTGCATATTTGGATTAAAAATACTAAATATATTGGTTATGCTAGCACTTTAGTTTTTACACTAGCATTGTTATGGAAGTATGCCTTAAATTTTTAAAATAAAATTTTCGTACTTATATGTTGGGTTACGAAAAGATGTAACCCAACCTACCTTGTAGCTTAAATTTCTGAGGCTAATTGTTCCGCATAACCTGTGTAAGTACGCGGGGATAATTCACGTAACACTTGCTTAGCTTCTTCAGGGATTTCTAAGTTATTGATAAAGATTTGCATGTCCTCGTTAGTAATGCGCTGGCCGCGAGTTAATTCTTTTAATTTCTCATAAGGCTTTTCGATACCGTAACGACGCATCACTGTTTGTACAGGTTCAGCTAGGACTTCTAGGTTGGCGGCTAAATCGGCTTCAATAGTATCTGCATTGATTTCTAATTTAGAGATACCTTTTAACGTCGCTTGAATCGCGATGCTGGTATGTGCAATACCAACGCCTATATTACGTAATACAGTTGAATCCGTTAAGTCGCGCTGCCAGCGAGAAACCGGTAATTTTTCTGCTAAATGATGGAATAGAGCGTTCGCTAAGCCAATATTTCCTTCTGAATTTTCAAAATCAATGGGGTTAACTTTATGCGGCATGGTCGATGAGCCGATTTCGCCAGCAATGGTTTTTTGCTTAAAGAAGCCTTGAGAAATATAGCCCCAAATATCACGATCAAAGTCTAATAAGATAGTATTAAAACGCGATAAGGCATGGAAATACTCGGCAATATAATCATGTGGTTCAATTTGAATCGTGTAAGCATTCCAGAATAAACCTAAAGACTGAACAAAGTTTTTAGAAAATTCTTGCCAATCTATTTCAGGATAAGCGACAGCGTGAGCATTATAATTTCCTACCGCCCCGTTGATTTTTCCTAAAATTTCAACCGCTTCAAATTGGTCTTTTTGACGCAGCATACGGGCAACTACGTTAGCAAATTCTTTACCTGCTGTTGTAGGGCTGGCTGATTGACCGTGTGTACGTGATAGCATCGGCTGTGCTGCATTGTCATGTGCTAAGTTTCTTAGCGCTTCAATACAATCAGTAATTTGTGGCAAGATCGCTACGCGTCCTTCTTTGAGCATTAATGCGTAAGAAAGGTTGTTAATATCTTCTGAAGTACAAGCAAAATGAATGAATTCACTAACGGCATTTAATTCCGCGTTATTAGCAATTTTTTCTTTTAGAAAATATTCAACCGCTTTAACATCGTGATTAGTCGTGCTTTCAATGTCTTTAACGCGCTGCGCATCAGCTTCAGAAAAGTCAGTAACAATGGCATTAAGTAACTGGTTCGCTTCTGGGTTGAAGGCAGGCACTTCAGTTATTTGCGTATGTTGCGCTAAAGCTTGTAACCAACGTACTTCGACTTGAACACGAAAACGAATTAATCCATATTCACTAAAAATAGGGCGTAAAGCTTCAACTTTGCTAGCGTAGCGGCCATCGATAGGGGAAATTGCAGTAAGTGAGAAATTCGTCATAGGCTTTATTTTATGCGGTTGGTAAATAAATTTTAAGTTCGGCTATTTTAGCAAAAGATAGCTGTGATGGCGCGTAAAAATACGCACCGTTTTTTAAGTTACTCCTTCGTAGAAACCTACTTTAAACCTATGGCTTTAATGCTTGTATCGCTAAATTTCCTAGGTCGGTATGATGCAAGATTTTTTTGAAGGGTTGTAATGCCGGTTCAGGCCCTTGGATAAAGGCATAAACTGGCGTGCTGGTATGTGTTCCCGTTGACCAAACAGCTTGCTGTTGTGTTGCTACCGCTTGAGCTAAAAGGTTGGCGCGATTATCGGCCTGATAAGGAAAGAACGCACCATTGACAGGCATTTTCGGTACGATTTTCGAGCTCAGGGCTTTATGGCCTTGTGTGTAAAGCGGATTTTCTTCGGCACTGAGAATGGTTTTAGCTTGTTGCTCGGTAATAGGGAATTCAGTGTGACTATTAATAATATTAACAAGCTCCTTAGCGGTTTGATGTTGTTTTGGCAAGCTATCAAACTTTGTAAATAGATCCTTATAACTGAGTTTTTGCTGGTGTAAGCGGTCTAAAATATCGACATTACCAAAATTAAACTGCGGCTGGAATAGGTGCTTGTCAGCAAAGGAATCGCCCAGTAAATGCATTGGTTTTTCTGGCTTATCGGCAGAATAGCTAAAGCCAAAACCTCCGGTTTCATGGTCGGCGGTGACAATTAACAGTGTGTCTTCGCGGCCTTTAATCCAATCCAGAAGCGTATTTAAAGTGGCGTTGATGCGCAGCATTTCATGCAGTAATAAGCCTGTGTCATTTTGATGTCCCGCCCAATCAATTTGTCCGGCTTCGATCATTAAGAAAAACCCCTGATCATTTTTTTCTAAGATTGATAAGGCCTGCTGAGTCATTTCCTGTAATGTTGGCTGCTGGCGTAGCGGGTTGTTTTGTTGTTGAGCTTCACTGATGCCATTAACCATGCGCGTATTGGCGAACAAGCCGAGCGTTTTTCCCTGAGCTTGAAGTAATTGTTGTTTATTAAAAGCCAATGTATAGCCTTTATTTTTGGCTGCGCTTAATAAGTCTTTCTGATCCTGTCTTTTCGATTTTAAGTTTTTGCCAAGACCCTTAAATGGCTGCTGATAGACAGTATGATTAACGGATTCAGGTAACCAATAACTAAGCCCCGCAGAAAGCATAACATCAGGCTCTGCTTGCAATAAATCTTCAGCTATTTTACTTTCCATATTGCGATGGGCTTGATGCGCGGCAAAAGCGGCAGGGGTTGCATGAGTAATGCGTGTATCGGAAACCAGTCCGGTTGATTTACCGAGTCGCTTAGCTTTGCTAATAATGTTTTCTTGAGCGTTGCCGTGTTGGTCTATGCCTACCATTTCCGGTCTTGCAAAATGCCCCGTGGCTAGTTGTGTGGCTGAAGCAGCCGAATCAGTTACTAGCGAATCAGCAGCATGAGTGAGTGAAATGCTCAGTTGGCCGTTTTGCATCAGGCGATCAAATGCCGTTATGCGATCTTTAATAATGCTATGTGGCGCTTGTCTAGCATACGCCAATAATAAACCAACTTGCTGAGGCCCCATGCCATCACCAATGATCATAATAACGTTTTTAATGTTGTTGGTTGGCTGTGGTTTGTTCTGTATAGAGGCGCAGGAAAGTAATGTACTGGATAAGGTGTAAATAAGAACAGTTTTTAATTTCATAAGTGACTGAGTAAATGATTAACAGCAAGGGCTAAAGTGTTGTTAGTTTATATTTTAATTGTGTCAGATGCTCTAGTTTTGGGTCAAAATATTTACGTTATGAAAAATGTTTTTTAATTTTGACTGATCGTTCTTAAATGGATTATGATGTTTGTGTTTAGGCGCGCTCTAAGGACGGCCTGAGGAGTATAAATAAGGCTTTTTTCATTCTTTTAAAGTTAAAAAAGGTCTTAAATAAGGTTTGGAACTACTCACAAACTCATGATGACGTATGGCAAGAACTAAAGCATTTAACGAAGATGAAGTTTTAGATAAAGCCGTGGCCGTATTTTGGGCTAAAGGCTATGAAGCCACTTCTATGCAAGATTTAGTCGAGGCAATGGGCATTCAGCGTGGCAGCCTTTATGCTACCTTTGGTAGTAAACAACAGCTTTTTTTACAATCACTTGAGCGATATGGCAAGGTGGTGGTTAAGCAGTTTTTGGATATTTTGGAGAGTAAGCCTTCAGCTATTGAATCTATTGAGCTATTTTTTGCGCAGTTAGTCGAGCACTTATTAACGGCAGGACCTTTACGCAGTTGTTTGGTAACCAACTCGGCTATTGAGCGTGGGCTAAGAGATGAAGCCACTAAGGAGAAGGTGTTACATTTGCTCAATGCACTCGAAAAAGGGTTTTATCAGGCTTTGAGTAAGGCGCAAGAAAATAATGAAATATCAACAGACCTTAATTTAACTACGCTTGCTAGTTTTTTTACAAGTAGTATGCAAGGGCTGCTTGTTATGGGTAAGGTTTGCTCGGACAGGTTAGTCCTTGAAGGTATTAATCAGGTGACCTTATCTGTTTTAAAATCAGATAACAAACAAGACATACATAGAATATAAGCACATATGGCAGAGGTATCTTTGCCTTATTTTTGAATAATCATTCCAGTGGAGCCAAGAAAATGATTTATGCAGCACCCAATCAAGCGGATAGTAAAGTCGATTTTAAAGCACGTTATGGCAATTTTATCGGGGGGAGCTGGGTTCCTCCTGTTAAAGGTCAATATTTTGATAATTTAAGCCCCGTTAATGGGCAAACCTTTTGCGAGATTCCTCGTTCAACGGAAGAGGATATTGAATTAGCCTTAGATGCTGCACATAGTGCAAAAGACGCTTGGGGTAAAAAATCAGTAACAGAACGGTCAAATATCTTGTTAAAGGTAGCTGACCGTATGGAAGAAAACCTAGAAAAACTAGCCGTAGCAGAAACTTGGGATAACGGTAAAGCCGTTCGTGAAACATTAGCTGCGGATGTGCCTTTAGCTATAGATCATTTTCGTTATTTTGCTGGCTGTATCCGTGCGCAAGAAGGTTCTATTGGTGAAATTGATGAAAATACAGTGGCTTATCATTTTCATGAGCCATTAGGAGTGGTTGGGCAAATTATTCCATGGAATTTTCCTTTATTAATGGCTTGTTGGAAATTAGCACCTGCTTTAGCAGCAGGAAACTGTGTGGTATTGAAGCCAGCGGAACAAACGCCCGTTTCTATTTTGGTATTAATGGAAGTCATTGCGGACTTATTACCTGCAGGTGTGGTAAATATTGTTAATGGCTTTGGTAAAGAGGCTGGACAGGCATTAGCCACGAGTACACGTATCGCTAAAATTGCTTTTACAGGATCAACTCCCGTTGGCTCACATATCCTGAAGTGTGCAGCTGAAAATATCATTCCTTCCACGGTTGAGTTAGGCGGCAAATCGCCTAATGTTTTCTTTGCCGATGTTTTAGATCAAGAAGATGAATTTGTTAGCAAAGCGGTTGAAGGTGCGGTATTAGCTTTTTTTAATCAAGGTGAAGTTTGTTCTTGTCCATCGCGCTTATTGGTACAAGAGTCCATTTATGATGCCTTTATTGAAAAAGTAATTGAGCGTGCTAGTCAAATTAAGCGCGGTAATCCACTTGATACAGAAACCATGGTCGGGGCTCAGGCTTCAAAACAGCAATTCGATAAAATTATGGAATATGTTGAAATTGGTAAAAACGAAGGGGCTGAAGTTTTAATTGGCGGTCACGTTGAGTCTTTAGAGGGTGAGTACGGTGAAGGTTATTATATTCAGCCAACGGTCATGAAAGGGCATAATAAAATGCGTATCTTTCAGGAAGAGATTTTCGGCCCAGTGGTTTCGGTGACGACTTTTAAAGATGAAGCGGAAGCGCTGGAAATTGCTAATGATACTGAATTTGGCTTAGGCGCAGGTGTGTGGACGCGCGATATGAACCTAGCTTATCGTATGGGGCGTGGTATTCAGGCGGGACGTGTCTGGACTAACTGTTACCATCATTACCCCGCTCATGCTGCTTTTGGTGGTTATAAGAAGTCGGGGGTCGGTCGTGAAACGCACAAAATGATGCTCGATCACTATCAACAGACTAAGAATATGTTGGTTAGTTATGATATAAATCCATTAGGTTTCTTCTAAATAGCTGATAGAAAGGCGGCCTTTAAAGCCGTCTTTTTCATTGATACGCGTGATTACAATATGTTTTATTAAATAATGACAAATACTTATGACTGAACATCAGACCTACGAACATCAACCTCATCCAGTAAAGGAGCATATTGCTAAAAATGCACATATTAATAACGAGCAATATTTAGCTTTATACCAACAGTCCATAGAGCAACCTGAAGTTTTCTGGGCGGAGCAAGCTAATAAATTCTTAGACTGGAAACAGCCTTGGGATAAGGTAATGGAATATGATTATCCTAAAGGGGAAATTAGTTGGTTTTCAGGTGGTAAATTGAATGTTAGTGTTAACTGCCTCGATAGGCACCTAGCAACACGAGGCGATCAAGTCGCGTTGATTTGGGAAGGTGATGACCCTGCCAATGATAAAAAAATGACTTATCGTGAGCTACATCAGGAGGTCTGTCAGTTTGCAAATGTATTAAAGGCGCAGGGCGTTAAAAAAGGAGATCGGGTATGCATTTATTTACCCATGATTATCGAAGCTGCTGCGATTATTTTAGCGTGTACACGTATAGGCGCTGTGCATTCCATTGTCTTCGGTGGTTTTTCCGCAGAAGCATTAAAAGACCGAATTAATGATTCTGACTGTAAATTAGTCGTCTGTGCCGATGAAGGTTACCGAGGCGGAAAAATTATCCCAATAAAAGCGACCGTTGATAAAGCGGTTGCAGCCTGTCCTTGTGTAGAAAGCGTTATAGTCATTAAAAATACTGGCAATGCTGTTAAATGGAAGAATGGGTTTGATGTTTGGTATCAGGAAGCAATGTCAGACGCCGCAATAGAATGTGAACCTGAATGGATGGATGCAGAAGATCCTTTGTTTATTTTATACACCTCTGGTTCTACAGGCACTCCAAAAGGTTTATTGCATACAACGGGAGGGTATTTGTTGTATGCCGCAATCACTCATAAATATATCTTTGATTATCAAGAGGGGGAAATTTATTGGTGTACCGCAGATATAGGCTGGATTACTGGTCATACGTATATGATCTATGGGCCTTTATGTAATGGAGCGACCACTTTATTATTTGAAGGCGTGCCAACTTATCCAGATGCAGGTCGGTTTTGGCAAGTCGTAGATAAACATAAAGTTAATATTTTTTATACCGCACCTACTGCCCTTAGAGCGCTGATGGCACAAGGAGATCAGTATTTAGATCATACCGATCGGAGTAGTTTGCGTATTTTAGGTTCGGTGGGAGAGCCAATCAACCCAGAGGCATGGGAATGGTATTATGAATTGGTGGGTAAGGAAAGCTGTCCGATTGTG
>Ga0105358_10000656_pt1 | contig 17686 bp, 21 predicted proteins | sample GOMGulsemesocosm_5_FD_83509 | JGI IMG/M metagenome (GOLD analysis project Ga0105358, IMG submission 83509) | Methane-oxidizing microbial communities from mesocosms in the Gulf of Mexico - GOM15C Gulf of Mexico | ecosystem: Environmental > Aquatic > Marine > Cold seeps | place: Gulf of Mexico... | reverse complement strand
TTAGGGCGAATAGTCACCATGTCGGGGTTCATTAGGCCGCCAGCGCTATCCTCATCATAGGACATGACGGATTGTAATCGTCGCCGGTCTTAATTCGACATAGAACGAACAACTTGATGTAAAACAGCCTTAGGAAGATCCTCGAAAATATCAGCTAGATCATCTGTTTCTAATGAACCGGCGGCGGCAATTAAGTCGTCTTCATCAGTGTGTTCGATAAGACCTAAACGCACTTCATCGTTCACCTCAACTAAAATATCACCGGCTAATTCGGGGTTGGTAAGTTCCCAAACGATGCGTCGGTTTTGTAGCGGTAGTGATTCGAGAAGGTTGGCTATTTCAGCTGGGTGAAGCTCGTTTACTTGGGCTTCAATTTTTGATAAAGCACCACTGTCGAGATTACCTGCGAGTAAACGTAGGTGCTCATGGGTATTCTCGTGTTGTGGAGAAGCTGACATATCGATAATAAGAATCAGGTGCTGTGAACGCAGGATATTCTAGCGTAATCCCTTGGCAGCTGCTTTGTTATTTATGTAGTGCTGATGTTTTGCAGCGTTTTACGCTAATTCACGGTGCCGAGTGATGACGTTAAGCTGTTGCGATGTAAGGTATAGCGCCAATTTTTCAGTGAGGTAGACGGAGCGATGCTGTCCGCCCGTACAACCGAGAGCAATGGATAAATAATTACGGTTTGTATTGATGAATTCTGGTACCCAACGGGTTAAGAACTGTGCTGTATCTTCTAGAAAGTATTGGACAAGTATTTTGTCATCTAAAAATTCGATAACGGGTGTGTCGAGGCCAGTAAATTCACGTAAGCTCGGTTCCCAGTAGGGGTTAGGAAGGCAGCGAGCATCAAATACAAAGTCAACGTCATTTGGCGCGCCATGTTTGTAACCGAAGGACATAATCTGAAGCGATAAACCGGTGTTTTTATCAAAGCTTACACGTTCGCGAATGATCCCCCTTAACTCATGTACATTGCTGTGAGTTGTATCAATCTGGATGCTTGCGTGGCTTGCGATTAAGCTAAGTCTGTCGAGTTCAAGGTCAAGGGCTTCGTCTAACGAAGTATTACTGTCAGATAAAGGGTGTTTACGTCGGGTCTCGCTAAAACGTTTTATTAAACTGTCTTTACTGGCCCTGAGAAAAATGATGTCGTAGTCGATACTGTTGCTTTTTAGCTGTTCAATGAAGACGCTAAACTGCTCTAGGGAGGATGGATCGTTGCGAGCGTCGATCCCAACAGCCGCCTTACTAAACAGAGGTTTTTTTGAATTAGTTAGTAGTGTTGCAAAATCTGACAATAGTGCAACGGGTAGGTTATCAGTGCAATAGAAACCAGCATCTTCCAAGGTGTCTAATGTGACACTTTTTCCTGATCCGGATAGGCCGCTAACGATGATGAGTTTCATGAGATAAGTAAAAAGGCCGACGGTGAAGTCGGCCTTGTCTGATTAACGGTGGGCGTTAGTTTTTTGTTTGTGTTTTAAAACTTGCCTGTCTAGCTTGTCAACCAATGTGTCGATAGCTGCGTACATGTTTTCTTGCGTATCTTCAGCAAAGATTTTTGTACCGTTTAATTGGATAGTCGCTTCAGCCTTTTGCTCCAGTTTTTCTACGGACAGAACAACATGGACATCGATGACTTTATCAAAGTGGCGTTTGATCTTGCCAAACTTTGTGTTTGTATATTCCCGAATAGCATCTGTAATTTCAACATGGTGTCCAGATAGATCTAATTGCATATTACTCTCCTGTTATGGTGACGAAAAATGTCAAAGGATTCGCTTCCTTTGACTAGAAGGGGGTATCGAAATAGATTCGCGGTATTTAGCGATAGTTCTTCTCGCAACGTTTATTCCTTTTTCTCCCAGTATAACGGCAATTTTATTATCACTGAGTGGCTTTTTAGGGTTTTCGTTATTGACGAGCTCTTTGATAAAAGCACGGATGGCAGTGGCGGAACATTCGCCGCCACTATCGGTTGAAACATGGCTTGAAAAGAAATGTTTAAGTTCAAAGATGCCATTTGGTGTGTGCATGTATTTGTTTGTGGTAACACGAGAGATGGTTGATTCATGCATCTCAACGGTTTCGGCAATATCACGCAATACCATTGGCTTCATGGCGATAGCGCCATGTTCAAGGAATTCACGCTGTCGATTTACAATTTCTTGTGCGACCAGCATCAAGGTTTCATTTCGACTTTGTAAGCTTTTTAAAAACCAACGTGCTTCTTGTAAGTGGTTTTTCATGGTTTGAGTGTCCGCACTTTTATCACCATGCTTAATAAGCGTTTGGTAGTAAGGGTTGATACGAATATTGGTCGCTATTTCACCATTGATGGAGACCTGCCAGCGGCCCTTAACCTTGTTAACATAAACATCGGGCGTAACGTATTCGGTGCTACTTTCTTCAACGCCTGACCCTGGTCGTGGATTGAGCAACTGGATAAGAGAAATAATGTGTCCTAATGTGTCGTCATCAATCCCGAGTTGACGCTTTAGTTTTGCGCTATCTTGAGCCCCAAGCGCTGGCATGCAGTCGCTGACTAACTCGATAGCGAGTGACAAAAAAGGGGTGCTCTCTGGCAGTTGTTTAAGCTGAATGAGTAAGCAATCTTGTAAGTCGAGTGCAGCAACACCTAAAGGGTCAAATGATTGCACTTTATGTAAAACAGCGACCACTTCATCAAGGTCTAAGTCTTCTAGTTGCTCGGAAAGGTATTGATGAATTAGCTCAGGGGTTGAGTTTAGGTAGCCATTGTCGTTGATACTGTCGATAATAGCTGTGGCAATAACACGGTCAGTGTCTGAGAAGTTCGTTAATTCCATCTGCCAAGTTAAGTGATCATGCAGCGTCGGTTTGGCAGAATTAATGCTGCCAGGGTCAGGTGGTGCCGTGTCTGATGATTGATTCAGTCCGGGTGACGGCGTTAAGTCATAAATGTCATCCCATGATGTGTCGACGGCTAATTCGTCAGGCAAGACATCTTGTGAACCTTCGCTAGTTTTCTCATCTGAAGGGGTTGTTTTTTTATCCGTATCTTCTTGATTACCACTGAGCTCTTCGTCTGGAACCTCAAGCATCATATTGCCATCTAGGACGGTTTGGATTTCTTGTTGAAGTTCTAGTGTAGACAATTGCAACAAGCGAATAGCTTGTTGAAGTTGCGGTGTCATCGTCAAACTCTGACCAATTCGAAGCTGTAACGACTGCCTCATTTATACCGCCTGTTGTGTGAAGGAATTAAAAACTTGCTTACATCTCATGCTGTAAGTTTAGCTCATATCACACAAAAAAGAGTGACTTAAATTGAAATTTACATGCGAAATTCATGCCCTAAATAAACATCGCGAACTTCACGGTGCTCTAGGATATCTTCAGCCGAGCCTTCAGTGATTACTGAGCCATTATTTAGAATATATGCCCGGTCACAAGTGCCTAGGGTTTCTCTAACATTATGATCGGTAATGAGAACGCCGATATCGCGCTCAGTTAAGTGATGAATAATCTTTTGAATATCTATGACAGAGATAGGGTCAACACCTGCAAAAGGCTCATCTAGTAATACAAAGCGAGGCTCAGTGGCAAGTGCGCGAGCTATTTCTAGTCGACGCCTTTCACCGCCAGAAAGTGCTAATGCGCTTTGTTTTCGCAAGTGATTTATTGCGAATTCTTGTAATAGTTCATCGAGAACGAGTTCTTGTTGCCCTGGTGAGAGATCCTTTCGTGTTTGTAGAACTGCTCGAATATTGTCTTCCACATTTAACTTTCTAAAAACAGATGCTTCTTGCGGTAAATAACCAAGACCTTGACGAGCCCGGGCGTGCATGGGGTTATGGGTGATATTTTCGTCATCGAGAAAAATCTCACCGCTATCAGGTTTAATCAAACCAACCGTCATGTAAAAGCAGGTGGTTTTACCTGCACCATTTGGCCCTAATAAGCCAACGACTTCACCGCTTTTTACGTTAATGCTTACGTTATCAACAACTTTTCTATTGTTGAACTGTTTACAGATGTTTTGTGTGTGTAGGGTGCTCATTATTTTTTTGCAGGCTCCAGTGTTATTTTTACACGTTTAGAGCCAGCTTTCTTGTCACCCGCTTTGACAATGGAGCGCTTACTGTCGTATTCAATGCGGTCACTGGCGAAGGTATTGCCGTTTTGCCATAGAGTGGCATTGTCTAGCAATATTAAAGTATCTTTGCTAACGAGATAGTTGAATCGATTGGCTTCCCCACGGATAAGCCCTTGGTTACCATCTGGCTGTTGTTTGAACTTAACCGGTTTTCCAATGGCAATCACTTTGTCGGTGGTCCCACGAACACCATGAATAGTGACTTTGTCAGCCATGATTTCCATGCTTCCTTGTGTAATGATGACGTTGCCTGAATACACGGTAATTTTCTTTGCATCATCCAAATTAAAGCTATCGGCCTCAACCTCTACAGGTTTTTGTTTGTCTGAACTGAGTGCCCATAATGACGTCGAGAATGACATTAAAGCGAGTGTTATGAAGATGAACTTCAGTTTAGTTGATTTCATGGAGACCTCGTACCTGTTCTAGTATTTTAATATTAATGGGTTCACGAAAATGTGCGCGTAAGCCCGTACCTTCAATGGTGTTAATGCCGGATTTAATTTTTACAAACTCATCGGTTTCTGCGAAATCGTTGGGTAATTGAATGCGTAGATTATGCGTGTCGATTTCAAGTGGTGCAATATTTTTTAATGCATCTCGCCTGATATTGACGGCGCCATTGAGTAAAACAAGATCACCGTCAGAGGATATATAGCCTGTTTCTGAATTAATGTGTAAGTCAGGTTTGTCGGGTGAGTACATCGTCATGATGGGGCGAGTCATTTCGGTGCTGTCATCATCGACGAAATGTTGCATATACTCAGCCTCTATACGTTGCTTTGGCCGGCCTGTTAAGGTCATGGTCAGTACTTCAAAGTGTTTTAAAAAGTAATCAATTTTATGACCAGGCTTTATCACCTGTTCAGCAACCTCCGGCTCTTGTGTGAAAGCTAGCCACCAAGTACTGATGGCAAGAATAGCTAAGGCGATGATTCTAAGGTGCTTCATAATGAGCGCTTAAACATCCGTAAACAGCTGGACAGCCGTTACGAGTTTATTCTGAATGGTTAAAATAGTATCGCATACTTCGCGTGCGGCGCCTTGTCCACCGAGTCGTTTTGTCTGGCCTTGGCAATATGGCAATATGGAGGGGTTTGCATCTTGAACGGCAATGGCGAGGCGTGTTCGTGTCATCAGTGCTAGGTCGGGTAAGTCATCACCGACGTGTGCAACTTGATTGGGTTTGATATTTAATTTACTTAGTAAATCGTTAAAAGCGGCCGTTTTGTTTTCTTGGCCTTGATAAACATAAGTAACGCCAAGACTTTTCATTCGCCGATCGACAATGGGCGATGAGCGACCAGAAATAATAGCGACTTCAATGCCATTTTGTTGAAGTAGTTTTAACCCTTGTCCATCTTGTGCGTGAAATGACTTGTATTCTTGACCGTTTAAATCGAAAAACAATTTCCCATCAGTCAAGACACCATCGACATCAAAAATTACGCACTTGATGTCCTGCGCACGCTGTTGAAAGTCATCAGTTAGCTCAATCATGATAGACCTGCTTTTAGCATATCGTGCATATTCAGTGCGCCAACCAGCTTGTTGTTATCGGTGACAAGTAGTGCATTAATTTTTTTGTCTTGCATTAATTGTAATGCCTCGACGGCTAATTTTTCTGAGCTAATTGTTGCCCCTCCTCGAGTCATAACCTGCTTAATTTCGGTAATGTGAATATCGGTGTTGTTTTCAAGCATACGTCGCAAATCACCATCTGTAAAAATGCCTGTTAAATCACCTTGCTGATTGATGATAGCGGTCATACCTAGTTTCTTTTCAGTCATTTCGAGTAAGGCTGCACTAACAAGAGCCGTTTCTTCAGTAACCGGAATATCATCACCTTTATGCATGATGTCATTAACATGAAGCAGTAAACGTCTTCCAAGGCTACCACCGGGGTGTGATAGCGCAAAGTCTGCTTCAGTGAAGCCACGTGCTTCAAGTAATGCGATGGCTAAAGCATCACCCATCACTAAGGCGGCGGTGGTACTTGATGTTGGCGCTAATCCAAGTGGGCAGGCTTCTTTAGCAATGCTGGCATTAATTGGGGCGTCAGACAAAGTGGCTAAGGTTGAGCTTGGGTTGCCGGTGATAGAAATTAGTGGGATTCCAAGACGCTTTAAGATGGGCAAAATCGTTAGTACTTCTCCAGTTTCACCAGAATTTGAAAGGGCTAACGCAACATCACTTTTGGTAATCATGCCAAGGTCGCCATGACTCGCTTCACCCGGGTGGATAAAAAATGCAGGAGTCCCTGTGCTTGCCAATGTAGCCGCAATTTTATTTCCGATGTGCCCCGATTTTCCCATGCCAATAACAACAACCTTGCCTTTACACTGAAGCATTAATTCACACCCATTAATGAAGTTTTCATCAATGTGGTCAGTTAAGTTGGAAATGGCTTCGGCCTCGGTTTGTATGACGGCTAAGCCTAGTTGCTTGAGTTGTGCTCGATGGTTGTCTTTATTGGGCATACGGGGTCAGTATTTGGTTGGACTACATTCCAAGGGTGTCTAAGTATACCTTGCTGAGGTAGGCGATAAAAAATACCATAAAAATGCCGCCTTTAAAACGGTTGATCTTTGGTTCGCCATTAAAGCTATACGAGAAAAAGAATAGACATAAGGTGAATCCAAGCATGATAGGAAAATCACGTGAAACAAGTTGCGCGTCCACAGTGCCTGGGTGTAGAAGCGCAGGTATGCATAAGACGGCCAACAAATTAAATACGTTAGAGCCAATAATGTTTCCTACAGCAAGGTCGGGTTCTTTTTTGATGACGCTCATAATAGACGCTGCTAATTCAGGCAAGCTTGTGCCTACAGCAATAATGGTTAAGCCAATAACCAAATCACTTACGCCAAAGATGACGGCAATGTTAACCGCTGCCCAAACCAGCAGTTTTGAGCTGACAATAAGACCGATGAGTCCTGATATTGCGTAAAAGAAAGCAGCCTTAGTGCTTAAATCACTCGGGATTTCATCTTCAAACTCAGCAGCAAGCACATCTTCTTTTTGTCGTTTATTATGTTGGGCAGTACGTAACAACCAATAAAGAAATGCAATAAGGCCAGAAATTAGAATAAGACCGTCTAATCTGGATAAATCTCCGTCGATAACCAATAAATAACAGGCGATGGAAATAGCTAATAAAATGGGTAACTCGCGTTTTAGTAAAGACGACTTTATCAGAATGGGGCTGACAAGGGCTGTTATGCCGAGCACCAAGCCAATATTGGCAATATTTGAGCCGACGGCATTTCCAGTTGCAAGACCAGTGTTGCCTTGAATTGAAGCCATTCCAGCAACCAACATTTCAGGTGCAGAGGTGCCTAACCCAACGATGGTAAGGCCAATGATTAAGGGTGATACTCCAAGATTTCGAGCGATGGCTGATGTGCCTTTGACAAAAAAATCGGCCGAAAATATCAAAAAGAAAAAGCCTGCAAGAAGAGCAGCTGAAAATAGGAGCATAAGAATGTAAGGCAAACCGAGTTAGTTAAAGCAAAATTTATTGTCGCATAGAATGATTGGTTTCAAATAGTTTAAGCAGTAAAACATAGGATTTAAATTAACTTTAATGGATTGCGCCATAAATATTGAAAGTTCAGATTGACGTGCCTTACTAAGGTAAGGACAATGCTTGATCTATTTTAATAGTATGTTTTAAGTTGCACAGAATTGTGTTGGAAGAAAACTAGGGAAACGTAATTGGCGGAAACAACTCCATTAATAAAAGTTAGAGATGTCCATTTTTCTCGCGGATCAAAGCTTATCTTTGATGGCGTAGATATGGATATTCAGCGTGGAAAAGTTACGGCCATTATGGGGCCGAGTGGAACAGGTAAGACAACGTTGTTGAAGTTGATCGGTGGTCAATTGAGGCCTTCGGCGGGCTCTATTGAAGTGGATGGGCAAAACATTCATCAACTAAAGCATAAGCAACTTTATCAACTGCGAAAAAAAATGGGTATGCTGTTTCAAAGTGGGGCATTGTTAACGGACATTACAGTGTTTGATAATGTTGCATTTCCATTGCGCGAGCATACGAAATTGCCTGAGTCCATGATCCGCCATTTGGTGTTAATGAAGCTGCATGCGGTGGGTCTGCGCGGAGCAAGGGATTTGATGCCCGCTGAGTTATCTGGCGGTATGGCGAGACGAGTTGCCCTAGCTCGGGCTATTGCGTTAGACCCAATGATGATTATGTACGATGAGCCGTTTACTGGGCAGGATCCTATTTCTATGGGTGTTCTGGTGCAGCTTATTCGTTTGCTTAATGACGTTTTGGGTTTATCCAGCATTGTCGTGTCACATGATGTGAAAGAAACGTGTGCAATTGCGGATTATGTGTACTTAGTATCGGCTGGCAAAGTGGTTGAGCACGGTTCGCCGGAACAGTTAGCACAATCGGATTCTGAATGGTCACAGCAGTTTATGCAAGGTATGGCTGATGGGCCGGTTCCTTTTCATTATGCCGCAAAAGAGTATGCAAAAGACTTGCTGGGTGTAGAGGCGTGAGGATGGAGGTGAATTTAGCATGTTAGATTATTTGCAACGCCTAGGAGCAACATCGCTAAGTATGTTTGAGCGGTTAGGTCGAGGGTCAGTTTTCTTTGTTAATGTTTTGCTGAGCATTCCAAGTGTTGTTGTTAGGCCTCGTTTGCTAGTTGCACAAGTATATTCAGTCGGCGTACTGAGCTTTTCCTTGATCATTATTTCAGGTCTTTTTGTTGGTATGGTGCTCGCACTGCAAGGTTTTTATACCTTGTCGGACTTTGGCGCAGAAGGGATGCTGGGAGTTATGGTGGCAGCTTCGCTCGTTAGAGAGTTAGGTCCAGTAGTGACGGCACTATTATTCGCTGGTCGTGCGGGTTCGGCATTAACGGCTGAAATCGGTTTGATGAAAGCAACTGAACAATTATCAGGCATGGAAATGATGGCTGTTGATCCAGTTAAAAGAATTATGGCACCGCGTTTCTTGGCGGGCTTAATTTCTATGCCTATTTTAGCGACACTCTTTAGCGCAGTCGGCGTGCTGGGCGGTTATTTTATTGGGGTTGGTTTACTGGGAATCGATGAGGGCGGTTTTTGGTCTCAAATGCAGGCTAAAATAGACTTTGATCAAGATATTATTAATGGCTTAATTAAAAGTGTTGTTTTTGGTTGGGTGGTGACGTGGATTGCTATTTTTGAAGGCTACGATGCCATACCTACGTCTGAAGGGGTAGGGCGAGCAACGACGCGAACGGTTGTTCATTCCGCGTTTGCAATTTTATTGTTAGATTTTATTTTAACTGCATTGATGTTTGGAGATGTCTAAGTATGCATATATCAAGATCGATTGAAATTTTAGTGGGTTTTTTCGTGGCCATTGGTTTTGTCGCGATGTTCTTTTTATCCATGGAAGTGAGTAATTTAAGTAGCGCCAATGGTGATGGTGGCTACGATATTACCGCCAATTTTGAAAATATTGGTAGCTTAAAGGTACGTGCGCCAGTTGCTATGGCAGGTGTTAACATTGGTCGAGTGAAAGCGATTGAGTTTGACCCTGAGTCGTTCGAAGCGGTGGTAACGATGAAAATCGAGGCTAAGTACAATCAGTTACCTTCTGACAGTAATGCCAGTATATTAACTGCAGGCCTGTTGGGTGAGCAGTATGTCGGCCTTGAACCTGGTGGTGAAGAAGAAGTGCTAGCAAGTGGCAGTGAACTTGAATTGACACAATCAGCTCTGGTATTAGAGCAAATCATTGGGCAGTTCTTATTCAGTAGCGACCCGGAAGAAGAGTAATTTTTTATTGAAGGCTAGGTTTAATAATGAGTAATGCGGCACTAGAAGAGAATAATGAAGGCATAATAGACGTATCTGGTACGCTGGGCTTTGGTCTAGTTGCCGACTTGCTGGCAAGCTCTCAACGCTTTTTTGTTGGACAGGGTGACTTAGTGTTTAACTTAGCCGGTGTTGAAAAAACGGACAGTTCGGGTCTGGCCTTATTAGTCGAGTGGATGGTGATGGCGGAGAGATCTGGTCAGACCATTTGCTTTCAAGAAATGCCTAAACAAATGTTGGATATTGCTCGAGTAAGTGGCCTCGATGAGACTCTACCAATCGTTTAGTGCGTTAAAAAATATAACATGTAGGTATATAGAAAATGGATAAGTTAATTATTCAAGGTGGCGGGCCGCTCTCTGGAGAAATACGCATTTCAGGTGCAAAGAATGCCGCGTTACCTATTTTGGCGGGTGCGTTACTTGCTGAAAATCCAGTTGTTATAGGAAATGTACCGCATTTGCATGACATTACAACGACAATGAGTCTGCTCGGGCAGATGGGCGTCACGCTATCAGTGGATGAAAAAGTAAGGGTTGAAGTGGATTCTTCAACTATTTCTTCATTTAAAGCGCCCTATGAGTTGGTGAAAACGATGCGAGCATCGATTATTGTTTTAGGCCCATTGTTAGCGCGTTTTGGTAAAGCGGAAGTCTCATTGCCTGGTGGTTGTGCGATTGGTTCACGGCCCGTGGATATTCACCTGAAAGGGTTGGAGGCTATGGGTGCCGATATTCGTGTTGAAAACGGGTATATTCATGCGTCATGCGATCGATTGAAAGGCACACGCCTTGTGTTAGATGTGGTGACAGTGACGGGTACAGAAAATTTGATGATGGCTGCTACCTTGGCGGAAGGAACGACCATTATAGAAAATGCTGCGCGTGAGCCAGAAGTGAGCGATTTAGCAAACTTCCTAAATGAGTTAGGTGCGAAAATATCTGGCATTGGAACCGATACATTAACTATCGAAGGTGTTGAATCTCTAGCGACGAAAAATTTAGTGTATGACATCCTTCCGGATAGAATTGAGGCAGGCACTTACTTGGTTGCTGCGGCAACAACGGGTGGTAAGATTAAAATCAAGGACGTTGATCCGGGTACGTTAGATATGGTGCTGTCGAAACTTGAAGAGGCGGGGGCTACATTGTCGATAGGTGACGATTGGATTGAGTTAGATATGAAAGGCCAGCGTGCGAAAGCAGTATCATTTAAAACAGCGCCATACCCCGGTTTCCCAACGGATATGCAAGCGCAGTTTATGGTGTTGAACACTTTAGCTGAAGGCACATCCGTTATCACTGAAACGATCTTTGAAAATCGTTTTATGCACGTTCATGAGCTACAACGTCTGGGTGCAGATATTAAATTAGAAGGCAATACCGCTGTGTGTGTTGGCAAAGAAATACTTGAAGGAGCAACGGTGATGGCAACGGACTTAAGGGCGTCGGCCAGTCTAGTTATTGCAGGTTTAGTTTCTAAGGGTGAAACCGTAATAGAGCGGATTTATCACATTGATCGTGGTTACGAATGTATTGAAGAGAAAACCGCTTTATTAGGCGGCCAAATTCGTCGAGTGCCAAGTTGATCTGATGTTAACGATTGCAATTTCAAAAGGCAGGATTTTAAAAGACACGTTACCTTTATTGGCTGAAGCGGGTATCGAGCCATCTGAGGATTTATCTAAAACACGAAAACTAATTGTTCCAAGTGTTTGTGGTGAGGTTAATTTGGTCATTATACGAGCTACTGATGTGCCAACATTTGTGGAATATGGTGCGGCCGATGTAGGTATTACGGGCAAAGACACATTGGTAGAACACCATAGCGATAACCTTTATGAGCCGTTAGATCTAAATATTGCAAAGTGTCGTTTAATGACGGCTATTGTGACGGGCAAAAAATTACCGACAGGTAAAATCCGTGTGGCTTCAAAGTATGTGTCGTTAACGGAACAATATTTCGCGAAGAAAGGTCAGCAGGTAGAAATTATTAAATTATATGGTTCTATGGAATTGGCACCTATCGTTGGATTGGCCGATTGCATTGTTGACTTGGTAGACACAGGAAATACGTTGAAGGCAAATGGCATGGAGCCTTTAGACCTTATTATGGATATCAGCTCTAGGCTGGTGATTAATAAGGCGTCGATGAAAATGAAGTATCAGCAAATAAAAGCCCTTGTTAAAAAGTTAGAAGTAGCAGTTGATAATAGGCGTTAACCGATGAACATATTGACTTTGGATGCATCTAGCGCAGATTTTGATCAAGCGCTTGCTGACCTGTTGGATTGGGATGAAGTCGAGGATACGTCAATAACTCAAACAGTGGCTACGATTATTAATACGATCCGTAAGCAGGGTGATTCGGCCTTACTGTCATATACGCAAGAGTTTGATCAGTGGGCGGTTAGTACTGATGATTTGCTTGTGGATCGAGATCAACTTAAAAATGCCTGGAATCAGCTGCCTGATGAGCAGTCTAAGGCATTAACAATAGCAGCTGATAGAATTCGTCAGTACGCTGAGCAGCAAAAAGCGCAGTCATGGGACTTTACCGACGAGTTTGGCAATATGCTCGGTCAGAAAATCACGCCACTTGAACGAGTTGGTGTGTATGTCCCCGGTGGTAAAGCGGCGTATCCCTCATCAGTTCTGATGAATATCATTCCTGCAAAAGTAGCGGGCGTATCTGAGATAGTGATGGTAACACCAACACCAAAAGGCGAGCTAAATCCATTGGTGCTCGCGGCAGCATGGCTTGCAGGTGTAGATAAAGTGATTCGAGTTGGTGGCGCCCAAGCTGTGGCGGCGCTAGCTTATGGTACGGAAATGGTCCCAAGGGTTGATAAGATTGTAGGGCCAGGTAATATTTTTGTCGCCACAGCAAAAAAATTGGTGTTTGGGCAAGTTGGTATAGACATGATTGCCGGGCCGTCTGAAATACTTATTATCTGTGATGGAAAAACAAACCCCGACTGGATAGCGATGGACCTGTTTTCTCAAGCAGAGCATGATGAAAAGGCTCAGTCAATACTTGTTTCACTGGATGCTGGCTTTATTGAAGCAGTTAAGAAGAGTATGGACAAACTATTGCCTACACTTGAGCGCTCGGATGTTATAGAGGCTTCATTGGAAGGTAGAGGTGGTTTTATTTATGTAGAAACAAAAGATCAAGCGATTGATATTGCAAATAGAATCGCACCTGAGCACCTAGAAATTTCAGTAGATAATGCCGAGCTGTGGGTAGATAAAATCAAGCATGCAGGCGCAATATTTATGGGTCGATATACACCTGAAGCACTAGGTGACTATTGTGCTGGGCCCAATCATGTTTTACCTACATCTGGGACTGCGAGGTTTTCATCACCATTGGGCGTTTATGATTTTCAAAAGCGCACCAGCATTATCAATTGTAGCGAAGTGGGAGCGTCTGCACTGTCAGATACTGCATCAATTCTGGCGCGCGGTGAGGCGTTAACGGCACATGCAAAATCTGCCGAATATCGTAAATTAAGTCGTTAACACCGTGTCAAAAATAAACAAAAAAATAGAAAGTTTAATTCGCCGAGAAATACAAGAGATGGCTGCTTACCACGTACCGGAAGCGACGGGTTTAGTTAAGTTGGATGCAATGGAAAATCCGTTTGCTTGGCCTGAAGAAATGAAGGTAGAGTGGCTACAAATGCTCTCAAAGGCAGAGCCAAATAGGTACCCTGACCCTTCCGCCAAGGAATTAGTGTTAGGCTTGCGCGACTGTTTTGATGTTCCTTCTGAGTTAGGAGTCGTGCTGGGTAACGGTTCTGATGAGTTGATACAGCTTATTTTGATGGCGATGAATGATGGGGCGGCTGTCATGGCGCCTACGCCAAGTTTTGTTATGTATCGACATATCGCAAATTCTCTAGGCTTGTCTTTTGTTGGTGTGCCGCTTAACAAAGATTTTAGTTTGAATGTTCCAGCGATGATTTCGACGATCAAACAAAATGACCCAGCTGTTATTTTCTTGGCATATCCAAATAACCCCACGGCTAACTTATTTGATGATGATGATTTACTGGCAATTTTAGAAGCAGCAAATGGACTTGTGGTGATTGATGAGGCGTATCAGCCTTTCGCACAGAAGACCTTTTTGAATCGTGCGCCAGATTTTGAAAAGTTATTAGTCATGCGGACGGTATCAAAGTTAGGGTTGGCAGGCTTGCGTCTTGGTTTTGTTGTTGGACATAAGAGCCTAACAGATCAACTTGAAAAGATACGCCTGCCATACAATATCAATGTCTTCACGCAATTGACGGCGACGTTTGCTTTTAAGCAGATTGATGTCCTCAACGCTCAGGCTGCTGTCATTTGTGAGCAGCGTGAACTTTTACTTGAGAAGCTTTCATCATTACTTGGTGTTGAGGTTTTTCCTAGTGAGGCTAACTTCATTTTATTTTCATTAGTATCTGATTCCGCAGAGAGCGTTTTTGAGGCATTAAAGCAGGCGGGCGTATTAATTAAAAAAATGGGTGATGTCCCTGGTTTGCCTTCAGAATGTCTACGCGTCACGGTAGGTACCAGTTCAGAAAATGACTTATTTATTGAGAAACTTTCTTCAATAGTAAAACAGTAAGTAAAAAGAGGCATTTGTAAGCTTACAATTCCCCTTTCTAAACTTTGTTAGGTAGCCCTAAAAAATAAAAATATGTTAAAATCTGTCGAATAACTGCCGTGCAAAAATTGCATGCGTAATTTACGATGATTTTATGGAGATTTAGATGAGCGAACAGGTAGTAGATAAGCGCAGGCGTCTTTTTTTGACGGCTGCAGCTACTGCAGTAACGGGTGTTGGTGCAGCTTACGTAGCAGTTCCATTTTTAGCGTCAATGAACCCGAGTGATCGCGCAAAGGCGGCTGGTGCTCCGGTTGAGGCTGATATTGCTAAATTAGAACCAGGACAGCTGATTCGAGTTGAATGGCGCGGCAAACCGGTTTGGGTTTTGAAGCGTAGCGAGGAAACGCTAGCAGAAATCGCTGAAATGACAGACAAGTTAAGAGACCCTGACTCCAATGAATCTGAGCAGCCAGAATCTTGTAGAAATATTGCACGCTCAATTAAACCAGAGGTTTTTTTGGCAGTAGGTATTTGTACACACCTAGGTTGTTCACCAACTTATAGACCCGAAGTGGCTCCTGAAGATTTAGGTCCTGATTGGAAAGGTGGGTTTTTCTGTCCTTGTCATGGCTCTTTGTTTGACTTATCCGGTCGTGTCTACTCGGGCGTACCAGCACCGTTGAATTTGGTCGTGCCGCCTCATGAATATTTAACAGATACCAGAATACTAATTGGTTCAGCAGGAGGGCAAGCATAATGAGTAGCATGTTAAAAAATGCGTTAGGTTGGATGGATGACCGTTTCCCTCTTAGCAAAGTTTGGAATGAGCACCTTGCTGAATACTATGCGCCAAAAAACTTCAACTGGATGTATTATTTTGGTTCGTTGGCGATGTTGGTACTCGTCAATCAAATCATTACAGGTATCTTCTTAACGATCAATTACAAGCCGGATGCGAAGTTAGCCTTTGACTCTGTTGAGTACATCATGCGTGATGTGGAATGGGGCTGGTTAATTCGTTATATGCACTCAACGGGTGCGTCAGCGTTTTTTGTCGTCGTATATCTACATATGTTTCGTGGGCTGGTTTATGGCTCGTTCAAAAAGCCTCGTGAATTAGTATGGACATTCGGCATGATTATTTATGTAGCACTGATGGCTGAAGCTTTCATGGGTTACTTATTACCATGGGGCCAAATGTCATACTGGGGTGCGCAAGTGATTGTGTCACTGTTCGGGGCTATCCCTTATGTTGGTGAAGATTTAGCTTTGTGGCTACGAGGTGACTATGTTATTTCTGATGCGACACTTAATCGATTCTTTGCTTTCCATGTGATTGCGATTCCATTAGTGCTGGTTATTTTAGTGTTTATGCACATTGTGGCGTTACATGCTGTGGGTTCAAACAACCCTGAAGGAATTGAAATTAAAAAGCACAAGGATGATAAAGGTGTGCCTTTAGATGGTATTCCTTTCCACCCGTACTATTCAGTAAAAGACTTAGTGGGCGTAGCGGTATTCTTGTTTATTTTTGCGCTGATTATTTTCTATATGCCTGAAATGGGCGGTTACTTCTTAGAGCACGCAAACTTTGTCCCAGCGGATCCGTTGAAAACACCGGAGCACATTGCGCCAGTTTGGTATTTCACTCCGTTTTATGCGGTATTGAGAGCGGTACCAGATAAGTTCTTAGGTGTGGTTGCGATGGCTGGTGCGATTATTGTTTTATTCTTACTGCCTTGGTTAGACAGGGGTGTGAATAAATCAATACGTTATAGAGGTCCAGTATTTAAAGCCGCGATTGTTGCTTTTTGTATCAGCTTTATAGGCTTAGGTTACTTTGGTATGCAACCTGTTACAGCGGTAGGTACATGGTTCTCTAGGTTCTTCTCACTTATTTATTTTGCATTTTTCCTATTGATGCCGTTCTATTCAAATATTGGCCAAGATAAATATGTTCCAGAGAGGGTAGAAGAGAAATGAAAAAACTAAGCATGGTTTTATTGGTATTGTTCTCGTCACAGTTATTTGCGGCGGGTGGCCATATCGAATTGCAGTCTGCACGCATAGATTTAGATAACAAAGCATCGTTGCAACGAGGCGCTAAATATTTTGTGAACTACTGTTTAAGTTGTCATTCAGCTAAGCAGCTTAGGTATTCAAGGATGGGCACAGACTTGGGTATTTCACCAGAATTGGTAGAGTTAAACTTAATGTTTACGGGTGAAAAAATATTTGATGGAATGACTATTTCAATGCGCCCCAAAGATGCAGAAAAATGGTTTGGTGTTAACCCACCTGATTTATCATTGATTGCACGTTCGCGAGGGTCTGATTGGCTATATACCTACTTAAAAAGCTTCTATATAGATGAGTCGCGCCCGTTTGGTGTTGATAATGCACTGTTCCCCAAAGTAGGTATGCCTCACGTATTGGCTGATTTACAAGGGATGCAAAAAGCAGTCTATAAAGATGTTGAACTTGAAGATGGTTCTATTCGGAAAGTGATAGAGCGGTTAGAAATTGTAGAGCCTGGTCGAATGAATGAGAAAGAGTTTGATAAGGCCATGAATGACCTTGTTAATTTCATGACGTATATGGGTGAACCAGCAAAACTTGAGCGTCAACGATTAGGTTGGAAAGTATTGATGTTTATCTTGGTTATGTTGGGTATCTTCTATTTCTTGAAGAAAGAATATTGGAAAGACATCCACTAAAAATAAAACATGCTTTAAAGTTAAAGAGCTTTGTGTAAACCGCAAAGCTCTTTTTTACATTTAATAAAACGGACAAAATAATGATAAACGCACTTAATAGAAAATCAATCATGACACTTTTTGCAGACCCACTGTGTCACTATAGCCACCGTGCTCGCTTTATATTATGCGAGAAAAGTGCTTCAGCTGAAGTTGAATATGTTGATAGTAAAGAATTTCCAGAAGATCTACAGGAGTTGAACCCCTATGGGACACTGCCTATCTTAGTCGATAGAGACTTGGCATTATTTAACTCAAGAATTATTATGGAATACTTGGATGAACGTTTCCCACATCCGCCGTTGTATCCAATTGACCCAGTCTCTAGAGCTCGCTCGCGACTGCTGAT
>Ga0105358_10000654_pt1 | contig 17692 bp, 5 predicted proteins | sample GOMGulsemesocosm_5_FD_83509 | JGI IMG/M metagenome (GOLD analysis project Ga0105358, IMG submission 83509) | Methane-oxidizing microbial communities from mesocosms in the Gulf of Mexico - GOM15C Gulf of Mexico | ecosystem: Environmental > Aquatic > Marine > Cold seeps | place: Gulf of Mexico... | reverse complement strand
CGTCCGGTATGGGCATCATAGTCTCTCGCGCCAAAGCGTGTTAACCCAGTTTGATTATCAACTAAACCTCCAGCAAAGCCAAACGGCTGAAAGTTAGGGTTGGTATCTTGAGTGATAATGCCAAACTCATCGTAATCGATTTGCTGTACTACAGCACCCGTATTAGTATTAACCACTAACCGTGGTGAGCCTAATTGGTCAGTAATGATTTTATAGGTGACACCACCTTTAATCATATAATCAGGCACATTAACTTTAGTGCCATATACAAATTGGCTAACAATATTATTGCTACTATCAAGCTCTGCTACGGGGTTAAGTTGGTCACCGTATAAGAAGCCTTGTTGCAGTGTGTCATTAACTTTCTTGCCTATTCTGCGATTTAAACCATCAATCAAATAATCAATTTTGGTGTTGTCAGGTAAGGTCACTTGCATTAAGTTACCAAGCACATCATAAACATAGTGGGTTGTTTCATTCCCTTCACCATTAGTGCAAACTTTCTGCTGTAACTCCCCATTAGCTGTGTATTGATAAGTACAGTCGCCATAGCTGGTTAATCTGTCTTGTTCATCATATACACCACTGGTGACTATTGGTGTTGTGCCATCATCAACAGTTTTACTTAAGCGATTGCCGTTATCATCAAAGACATAACTGGTGGTGGTTGCTCCTTTGGTAACTGTTGCTAAACGCCCCGCATCATTGTAGCCGTATACTTCGGTGGTAGCAGTACCTTGAATATCTAAAGTGCGCTCAGTTATACGGCCTAGTTTATCTCTAAGGTAGTTGGCTGAAAGTAGCGTAGTGGTATTGAATTTACTAATTTCATCACTAATTTCACCAAAGTTATCATTCGTGCGTACCATGGTAATATTATCTAACGTACTGCCATTGATTAAGCCTGCTTTTTGTATTTCTCGGCTTATAGTTAAACTACCTGCTGAAGTGATGAGATTATCAAGGTCATAAAGGTAATCAATACAGTTACTGCCATTGATACACTGCTGATTTACAAAAAAGTCGGTGTTATAGCTTTGACTTACACTTCCTGCAACGGTACCTGTCCACGTTTGTGAAAGTGGTAAGCTTCCATCATAAGTAAAACTTAACTCATCCATATCAGGTGCGGTTATTTTGGTGATATTTGCATAAGCATCATAGCTATAACTATAACTGCCGCGTGGTATCACCATGCTCGCCAGTTGGTCAGTATTGGTGGTGTAGTTAAACACTAACTGCTGACCATCAGGGCGAGTAATAGTCGTTAGCTTACGGTCTCGGTCATAATCATAAGCTGTGCTTGGGTCAGCAACGCCTGTAACAACAGGTGGTGTATAGCCAGCTTCTTTATCGACACTATTGTAGTTAAAGTAATGAGTAGGCTGATTTGGCGGTGTTATTGACGCGAGATTACCGTTATTGTCATAACTTTGCCCCAATACACTACCATCATTATAGGTGGTTTGAATTAAGCGCCCCATCAAGTCATAGTCAAAGTCGGTGGTTTGACTCATTGCATCGGTGATTGACGTTAAACCGCCTTTGCTTACTGCATCATCATATGTATAGCTCGTAACCCTGTCACCCGCAGTGATGGTGCTTAATCGGCCTCTGCTATCATATTGATAATCACTTGCGGTCAACCCCGTAACTTGCTGACTAGTTACTTGTTGAGTTATCGGGTTATAGCTAGTTGAATTTGTGCGATTTTGCGCTGAGGTACTAAGCTCTGTACCTGCCACAGTGTCTGTCATTAAGGTACTAACCTTAGTATTGTTAGTCACCGTAATGGTTGTTTTACTGGTGTCAGTACCATTTTCAGCATAGGTTTTATCAAGTTGAATAACGCTCGTTAAGCCGCTTGGTAAACTTGTGGTGATAATATGTGGAATTTCTTGTTTGGTTTTAACATCAACCACATTATCAATAACCGTTAGCACTCCCGATGATTGATACGTTTCTTTCAAGTCATCACTTTGCTGGGTACGCGTTAATTGGCTTAAGTTTTTAAAGGTGGTGACTGTTTCTTCATCGCCATTTTCTAAAAACGATAATAACGATTCATACATATTACCTTCAGCGGTGGTATAACCATAACGAGTCACTTTAGTGAATTCATCTTTGTAATTGAAGAAGTCCCACTGTCCACCCTCAGGATCTTGGCTTTGTAATATACGACCTGTACTATCAAAGCTGCGGGTAAAGATATTATTGCGAACATCGGTTTCCTCGATCATTAAGCTATCTTGATAAACAAAATCATAAGCACTGTTATCGTCATACTCTACACGAGTTAAGTCATTAAATTCATCCACTGTTAGCGTAGTAATATAACCATCAGGTGAAACGATTTCAGTAGCTTTTCCATTTTCATCACGGTTAATAGTAATAGTATTATCAAATTGGTCTTTAAGGGTACTCAAACGACCTTCACTGTCATAATTAAAGGTAGTTAACGTTATACCACTATTCATATCAATGGTTTTGATATGCTTACCGCTACTATCAAACACATATGGGCTGCGAGAGCGTGTTAAATCATCCCGTACACAACGTGCATTATAGCTTTCTGTGACTTTATCGTATGCATGATAAGAGTAACTCAAACTTTCGATTGCCCATGCTTCTTGTTCTGGGTTTACTATGTTAGGGGTTGATGCCCAATAAGGTTGCCTAAATCCAACATAGGGCCACCAATATTCCCCTTCAGGGAAATTTAAAACTGTTTGATTAACAAAAACACTGTTAGGCAAAGTATAGAGAAGCTCATTAATATTGGGTAAACGCCAGTCATCATAATTAGCATGAGTTAAATTTTCACAATAATCGATAGCTTCAGTCCATAAATATGTACTATCTACAGTGGCATTATTGTCTTGCCACATTAAGCCATTACTTTCATCAATAACCACTTCATCAACATTATTACGTTGTAAACCAACTGAATATTGTTCATCTAATGTTTCACCACTAACACAGATAGTAGGAGCCGATTGAAAGTTAGTGGTAACCTTTACTTTTGTCCAAAACCTGTTAGAAACTAAACGATAGATAGGGAACTCATGTTGATCACCAGCTTTATAAATTGCATAGGTAAGCTCTTTCGGGGTGGGTAAACGCCAGATTTCATTATTGTCCCCTAGCTGTAAATTTTCACAATAAGCAATAGCATCACTTGCTTGTAGAAATTCTACATGATTACTCAATATATATTGCCATTTCAGTCCCGTTACTTTATCAAGCAATATGCCTTGTTCATCAACACTGTATTCGACATCTAAGCCACCTTGTTGATAATAACCATCATCACCTATGTATTGACTTTGATTAATACCCGTTTTAAAAATATTTTTCGCCTTGTTTACCTGCTCAGCTTCACCATCACCTCGATATATCAAGTCAAAAGGAGTTGATACATTATGATTAGAGATTGACCAACCATTGGCTATCTCGCTTTGTGGTGTATTTAAAACAGTAACAACATTATTACTCCAGCGAATAATATCTTCGCGAGATGAAACTGCTGTTGATGTGCTACCCCACTGTGCCCAAGCATTAGCAAAACTGTTAAGGGGTTGCCCAGATGTTGCCACATTACCAGCACTGTAATAGTCTGCTTGGTATTTATAACCTATACTCAAACGGCCTTTAACAACACCTTTTACTAATTCACTTGTTGGTGAGGTTCCATCCCAAATGAATTCGACATCTTGGTAAGTGGTAGGGGTAAATTTTTGCTCAAACCGATTACCACCAATCTCCAATACAGCTATCATTTCAATGACACCAGCAGGTATATCTGCACCACTAACATTAGCACTAATTTTGTGATGGTAGCCATGAGTACGTTGGCTAGAATAATGCAACGTCAAATCAGTGCCAGTAATGGCAATGTCTTCATGGAGCGTAAGTGCTTTAGGCTTGATGTACGAGCTGACACACTCTATTTCATCATCTTGTGGATTTTCTTTATCATTTTCAGCATTAGGATCATTTGGATCTAAGCCGTCAGTATTTGATGACCAATTAAAATCAGTAGGTGTAAAATGAGTTAAACTGCCTCGCCAATAAGTAGCGCCCACTTGATAACTTTCAAGACCTATAGCATCATCGGTAGTATTGCCAGAGCCATTAACATCATCAGCAATACCATCGCCAGTATAATCAAGACCATCAACTAATCCATCTGTATTAGCATCAAGTAATTGTACCACCACACCATTTTCTGAAGACTTCCATTGTCCGTCAAGTCGGTCATAGTAACCAATAGGAACGATTTCACCCACCTCAAAGTTTAGAAAATTATCAACATACATAATCACTGGGCTATTAAAGTTTACCGACTCATCATCCGCTACACCAGGTATTTGTAACTCGGCACAATAAGTAAAGGCTGTCTCTTTAGGTAAATCAGCAGGCATTGAACTGGGGAATTCGTATTCAGTTGCATGCAAAAAGAATTTATTTAAACTACGGTTGCTGCCATCCGGGTTTGCGACCGTAGCCGAAGAAACACCATCAAACACTAGCGTAGTTGAACGTTCACCAAAGCCATCAATAATAATAGTAGAACGATGTACTTGAACTTCATTTGAGGTTAAATCGATAGCAGTTTTCTTATTATCAATATTCAATAGCATGACATCGTCTAATGATGTCCATGTAGTACTTGCACTAATAGTTGAACGATGCACGGTGAGGTAATTTTCTTTACTGTATACAAGTACTCTTCCACCTGCTTGCCCTGCTATAATAAAGCGACCATCGACATCGGTTTTTACACTGCCATACTCTGGTTGATGGTGGAACGAAATATCAACATCTGCTAAAGGTAAACCATAGCGATCAGTCACTACCCCTGTGAATAAGCTAAAGGTTTTGGGATTATAACTATCGATAGTTGCATTCGCTGGAATGTATTCTAAATAAGGTTCCGCAAATGTATCATTCAAATTTATGGTCTCAGGCGATGGTACTTGAGTATGGCTTATATTCAAATTGATACTGTTAGACAATATGCCATTGGCACTCGCTGAAACTTTTACTGCTCCCGGATGAAGTGCTGTAATAGTACCATTATCAATTTGCACAATTGATTTTTCATCAGGAATAAAGTTTGCGTAAGAGGTTAAATCTTGACTGCTACCATCATCATATAAACCTGTCACTTTAATATTCAGTGTCTCATATAACTCTAACGTATAATAATTAGGACTGATCACTAACATCATCAAGTTGGCAACAGGGGCAGTTTGCTCATCAATCGTTATCGTTACATCACTATTACACTCATTAGCTGTAGAAGTATCAACAGTAATAGTATTTGAATGTTCCCAAGATGAAGTTGGGTCCATAAAATTATGAATAACAACGGTTCCTTCCCCCAAATTATTGAAAGAATATGGCCCGCTTGATATACCAAAGCCTAATAACCCTTCTTTACCTATTTCACCGCTATCATCATTAAGGTTTGTTGAAAGCAAATTAATTCGATGCCCCCACGAACCACCAGTGTAGGGTAGTTTGTCTTGATATATCCATGCATAAATAGATTTAACAATAAAATGTGATTGAGAAAATTCAGTTAAGGTAGACGGTAAGGCTGCACCGTTTTCATTAATCTGACTATACTGTCCTACAAGTTCGCTATTTTCATTAAACCTATCACTTATACCTGCGCCATCCGTACTTGTCCGATGGTGAGAAAATTCACCATACGCTAATAGGTATTCAGAAAAATCTTGTGCTACTGAAGCCACATGAGAACTTGCTCCTTCCATAGGGAGTAGACCTCTTGCTTCACGTTCAGCATTAATAAGATATAATCCTTGTTGCTGGATAGACCATAAATCCCATTCACTTTGGCTTGGCATTTTTAAGAAGCTAAAGACACTTGAGTCAATAGCACGAGCATTATTAAAAGCTTTTTCAATTTCAGTAACATCAGTTGAGTTGGCACCACTCCAAGCGATATTTTCTTCTGGGTAAATATCGACAAAGTTTGGATCAATTTCGTCTTTACAGGTTTCCATTGTTAACTCAGGTAAAACAGTTATTTCAACACTATCTGTAGAAGGGAAATTACCATCATATGTAATTGTAAGCTCAATCGTCCAAACTCCTTCAAGAAGTTGATCATAACTAAAGGTACTTTCAGTACTTAACAATGCGCCATCTAATTTCCACTCATAGGTTATTAAGTTAGTATCATAATCAGCATCATAAGTACTTGCTGAGCCATCAAAAATGACATTACTGCCAACTCTAACTGTTTGATCGCTACCTGCATTTGCTTGAGGTATTTCAACTGGACGAACAGTAATGAATACACTGTCGGTTGAAGTTAAGCCCGTTTCATCTGTGACCGTTAGTATATATTCATTGGTTACATAGCCGAAACCTTCCTCCCAAACATCAAAAGTGATACTGGCACTCTCGCTAATCACGTAATCATTTAGTTTCCATTGATATTTAACAATGCCAACATCGTCTGAACTTGCAGAGCCGTCAATGTTAAATTCATTACCCGGAAACATCGCTACACTTTTATCATTTCCTGCATTAGCAATTGGTGGTTCAATATTATCAGCGACATGAACAGCCATTATGTTTGAATTTATACCATTGGCATTCACATCAATTTTAATACTACCAATATTTAATGCTGTGATTAAACCGCCTGATATACTCACCACTGAATTACCATTTGCAGTAAAGTTAACATACTGGGTTAAATCTTGAGTGCTACTATCGCTATAATGACCAATAACTTGTATGGTTTGTGTTGTTTGAGGTTTTAAAACAATATGATCTGAGTTGATTACTAATGATGTTAAACCTTCTAATGATGGCGCTTGTTCGTTCACACTCAGAGTTAATTTATTACAGTTGTGAGAATTGCTGGTATCAACCGTTATGGTGTTGGTGTGATCCCACGTACTTGCAGGATCAAAAGTGTTTGCAATAACAATGACAGCATAATCTAATTGGTAAGTAGGTTTAAAACCCATTGCTGCACCAAAACCCAAAAGCCCTTCTTGGTTAAGACTATTACTATTATTTTCATTCAAGCTTGTTTGCAATAAATGGTCTCTACCAAACCAATACGAATATTTATCCATATAGAGCCAATTATATACTGCTTCTATAATAGCCTCACTCTCTGATGGGTATTCATCAGTATTTTGATACTTTACAAATAACCCCTCACTCATTGGTTCTATACAGTTATCACAATTATCACGTATCGTAATATTTTCATTCAAACGGCCTGCTATTGACGTTTGACCTCGATAGTGAGAGGGTTGATTTGCAGAGGTAATAGAGTAGTCAGCAAATTGACTCGCGACATCAACCACTTCACTACTAATACCATCAAATGGTTTTATTCCACGGGCTTCTCTTTCACTATTAACTAAATACAAGCCTTTCTGTTGTGCACTCCAAGAATCCCAAATAGTTTGAATAGGCATTTTTAAGAATTTCTCTACTGAATTGTCATTCAATCTAGCAGTAAAAAATGCTTTTTCAATTTCTGCTACATCAGTGAAATTAGAGCCAACCCATTCAACATTTATATCGGGAGGATTATCTATATAATTATCATCATTCCCTATTGGATCTACACTACATTGACTTAATGAATACCCTGAAGTGACGGTTATTAATAAAATGTCTGAACTTGTATCATTATTTCCATCCGTTATCACATATTCAATTTCATAAACACCTTCAGTGTTCAAGGTAAACTCTATTTGTTCAGTTGAATCAAACTGTTGATAGAGCGCAGAAGCTGGTCTAGATCTCATGTACCAATTATGCGAAACAATATTACTAAGACCTGAGGTGCTATTCGTACCATCTAAAGTTATCAACTCACCACCTGATACAGTCAAGCTTTCTCCAGCCTCTGCTTTTAAAGGCTCAACAACCGTTACTGTCACGTTCACATCAGTAGAAGTTATAGAGCCATTGCCATCATACACTTTCAGCGTATAAATATAGGTACTATCAACATCATCTCTAAATGTAATATCAAGACTATGAGTTTGCGGCCATAAAGGCCAAATATAGGTATTATCACCATAAATTTCACCCGTAAGGGTTTCTAAAAGTACGCCATTTTCATACCACTCATATTTGACGATTCCTTTATCATCACTACTATTAATGGCGCTTAAGTTTATTGTCCCGTTACTACCTGTAATATAAGCTATAGTTTGATCACTACCAGCATCAGCAATTGGCGCTGTATCATTAGGATTTGGAGAAATAGTGACAGTAAATAACTCTACACTTCGAGTTCCTTTATCATCAATGACACTAAGCTGATATGAATTGACACCTATAGGGGTGTCAATTGTACTAAAAATTTGTTCTGAACTGATTGGCTCTCCACGCCCTAAATCCCACCAACTATAACTAACAATACTGCCGTCAGTAGCAAAACTATTGCTAGCATCAAAAGTTAATTCTTCACCATACAATGCGACTCTATCTCCACCACTATCAACTACTGGAGGGGTGTAGTCTCTCACACATAAGCTATAAGCAACGCTTGTGCCTGTTCCATATTTAATAAACCCCTCGTCATCAACTCCTAATTTATAACCATTAGAACCAGATTGCACTATAGTAGAAGTCCAGAATAACCAACCAAACGGCAACTGCCCAAATAAATTATAATTACTACTCATTACAACCGAGTGCAGTTCATTTATGTTTGGAAGACGCCAGTCATTAGCATTTGCTAACCCTAGGTTTTCACAATGTGCAATTGCATCAACAAATCCAAATTGAAGAGTGTGAACTTCTGAGTTAAATTTCCACATCAAGTTGTGATTATTATCTCTTAGTACACCATTACTAGAAGTTAGTTCTGGAATAAATTTTTCTATTCCACTGATACACCTAACATTGAGTTCTTGATGGCTGATGTTTCCGCCATGATGATCATCTCTAATTTTAGCTGTCTCAAAATCGATATAATCTGCTACTTGAATAACGCTGTTATCCGCTAAAGTGATAGAATCAACATCATCGGTCCAGTAATCACCATAACCATAGCCATCAACACTACTTGTTGAAGTATTTAAAAAAACGCCATCAATTTTAGGCTCCCCTAACGATATATTTTGACTCATGTTGAGTAAATAGAGTAACTGGAATTTGGAAGGTAACTTCCAATCGGTAATACCCGCTAGCGTTGAACTTTCACAATAGCTATTAGCATCGTCCCACGATAGCCTTAACGATTTTGCATCATTATTATCTTGCCATATCAATTGATTAACATTGTCCGTTACAACCTCATAAACATCATCTCTTGTATACCTTCTATCAGTACCTGCTCTAACATAAGCATCTGAGTAATCATAAGAAATAACATCGGCACCTGTTTTAGGTAACGTAGTTGCTTTTTTGCGCCTTAAATTATCAAGTTGAGCAGCAGAGCATCCGTTCGCATCAATCGTTTCATATTCATAAGTTGAAAGGCATTGGTCAAGGCTGTCGATAATACCGTCATTATCAAAATCAGAATGAGATACAGTTATGGTAAAAGAGTGAATAGTAGTTAAGCCATTAACATCAGTTAACAGGACTTCTATAAACACCTCACCTTCATCGCTAGAGTTAGGTAACCAATAAATCTCACCTGTTGAACTAATAGTCATCTCCACGGGTGACTGTAAAAGCTCATACGTTAATCCAGCAACATCTTCATCAACTGCATGTAATAGGTAATTGAAGTTCAAACCAATGTAACCAGAAGGCACAATTATTGGAACAACTTTTGGGGCATCTTCTACGGGTAAAACGTCAATAGTTACCGTAGCTTCATTTGAGAACTCTATGCCATCAAATGCTTTAAAAGAAAAACTATCTTGACCAAAAAAATCAGCATGGGGTGAATAAATATACCCGTCTGTTGTTTTTGTTAATATGCCATTAGCAGGAATGATAGTTGTTCTGATCCCAACATCGCTACTCTCTGCATCTGACACACCAAGCGTTAATTCAATTGGAGAATCTTCATCAATGATAACATTTTGATCAAATGCGATTGGAGGAGTATTATCGCAGTCTGCAAGCCCATTATAAGTAAAAGATATGTACTTCTGCCCTTTATTTTTTACCTCATCAAGCCTTATTTTTATGTATTCAGCAATTTGGTAAACATTTTTAGTTGAATCTATGTCACTAACTGCAATCTGTGACCAAGCAGGTATAATTAAATCTTTTCCTACTAAAGCTTTTATCTGAATGTCATAGCTGTCACTACTAGGCAATGTTTTTAATTGCCATAGCCAATTACCTCTATTTAGAAAAATATCACTTGTATCATTAGGGTTAATATACTCATCGCTATTACCTTCTACACCAAGAGCATATAACAAGTACCAAGAGCCTGCTGAGCCGCTCCAGTCAGCCCAATAATAATTATTACTTTCAATTCCTTCCATCACTTTTATGAAAGTAGTACCTATAGTACTACTTTCCACTAAAGAGTATGGAAATGTGAATGGGTGCATTTTACATACAGTTGTATTAGGAAGTACATTGATTGTCACTGTCGCGCTCTGTGATGTAAGTCCATTAGCTGAAACTTTAAAGGTAAAAGTATCTGTCCCAGAAAAACCTAAGTTGGGCGTATAAACATATTCAGATCCTGAGCCAGATAAGACTCCATTTTCAGGGTTAGAATCTATACTAAAATGTACTGTAGAACTCCCGTACTCTGTTGCTTCAAGATGAATTGCAACATCTGTATTTATTAGTATTTCATAACTTCCATCTACTGCAATTGGGGGAGTATAAGTAGGCTCAGTTACAATTATGCTAACTGCCACGATATCTGAATCTTCCGTGCCATCGTTTACTTTGAAAGTGAACGAATCACTGCCTGTATAACCATTATTTGGCGTATAAGTATAATCAGCGCCACTTCCTGATAAATAGCCGTATGTTGGGGTGGTATCAATTATATAAGTTAGGGGGTCACTATCGACGTCAGTGCCTGTTAGGGTAATAGTTAAAGCGGTATCTTGATTGGTATTGACACTTTGTGCATCAGCGACAGGCTTAGTATTAGTAATTCCATTAACTGTGATGCTAACCGTTGCAATATCTGAATCTTCAGTACCATCATTCACTTTAAAGGTAAACGAATCGCTGCCTGTATAACCACTATTTGGCGTATAAGTATAATCAGCGCCACTTCCTGATAAATTACCGTATGTTGGGTTTATATCGATTATATAAGTTATGGGATCACTATCGGTGTCGCTGCCAGATAATGTAATTGCTAAAGTCGAATCTTGATCAGTATTGACACTTTGAGCATCAGCAATTGGTTTAGTATTAGCAGAACTGTTAACAGTGATATCAACAGACGCTATAACTGAATCTTCAGTGCCATCATTTACTTTAAAGGTAAACGAATCACTGCCTGTATAACCATTATTCGGTGTATAGGTGTAATCAGCACCACTACCTGATAAGTTACCATTTGTTGGACTAGTAGCGATTATATAAGTTAGGGGATCACTATCGGCATCTGTGCCTGATAGTGTAATAGATAAAGCCGTATTTTGATTAGTATTAACACTTTGGGCATCTGCAACTGGTTTAGTATTGGCAGTACTATTTACCGTGATATCGACAGACGCTATATCTGAATCTTCAGTGCCATCGTTTACTTTATAGGTAAACGAATCAATGCCTGTGTAACCAGTGTTCGGTGTATAAGTATAATTAGCACCACTACCTGATAGGTTACCATTTGTAGGGTTAGAAACAATAGTATAAGTTAAGGGATCACTGTCGGCATCTGTGCCTGATAAGGTAATAACTAAGGCCGTATCTTGGTTTGTATTGACACTTTTATTGTTTGCAACTGGGTTAGTGTTTGATGGTGCGCAATCAGCACTACCTACATATGTAAAAGAAAGATTAGCACTACCTTTTAATTTATAAGATATTAAATTGATAACTGCAAAACTGGACGTTTTATAAATCCAACCCGTCGAAAAATTTGAGGCTGATTCCCAAACAGGAACAACAATATCTTTTCCTATTAGTGCATTAAAAGCCTCTTGAACACCTTTTGATGACGGTGTTGTGCTGTAAGCGTATGAGTAGTCTGTAATGTCAAGTGTTAAGTCGGTACCATTATATGGATTAACATAATTATAGTCATCACCAGGGGAAGTCAAACTAGCTATGAGAGTAGAGTCAGAAAAATCTCCTGCCCAGCTAAGAATATCAACACCATTTGGTAAACTTCTGATAGGTATTTGAGAAAATACAGACCTGTTTTCAGCTCCAGAAATAAGATTGTTACTTACACCTATTGGGTATAGTTCACAAGTTTCACTGTTGTTTTCCGCTACTACCTGTTTAGACAAAAGTAAAAAAGCAGTCGTGAAGACGCATATAGTTTTACTTGAAAATTTAAATATTTTCATAACTTACTTCCCTATAATCCCTGTTTTTCCATTTCAAAAAGCAACATTTTGTTACAATCAGAACAACTTTTAATCGATTATAGGTGAGGAATTTTTAAATTGGAAATTTTTTTTATTTTATCGTGGAATAAAATACACACAAAAACACATACCACTCCAACAGCAAAACACTTGCAAACCCACTAATATTAGCCTTCATTATGTATTCGTAGCTGCAAAAATATATAACCACACCATTAAAGTTAACCAGAATACACAAAAAAATGAAAAGGGATTATAAATGTGAAGCTTTTCAGATTGATTTGTGCATTCATCAGTTTTTCTTAGTTTATTATATTATTTGTAGGCATAACTTTGCGCAATATGGTTTGATACTTGGTGTAGTAGTCGAGTGATACTGCTCACAATATTGTGTCATTCATGTTTTACTTGAGCATTGGGATAAGAAATAGACAAGGGCAAAATTTTAAGTAAAAATATAACTACAATACTTCCACCAAAAAGAACGTTACACGGCATTACAACAAAGTTGCGATTGATATTCTTGATAATTTCATGAACTATGATCAGGACATCGCTCGCTTTATCGATGTCATTGGGATTAATGGGACTGATAGAATATTACCTGTAAAATATCGATGAAGAATGGGTTAGTCGCTTTTAGAAATGATGTTCTTAAGGCCACTAAATAAATTCAGCTCTACAGATTGATTCCACTCATTCAGCAGTCGAGAAAACTCAATCAATTCGTTAGGCGTAGCCATTTCTTGAAGAGCTTTTTCTGAAAGGTGGTTTAAACGATCAAATTCTTCCTGATTCATAGTGAAACATTCCTTGTTGATTTGTATTAAGACTATGGTTCATAAGTTTAGATTATACAAATTAATTAAGAAGTGCTTTTAATTAAAACTCATCAAAAGCATAATCTTCAGGTGCTGCTTGCAAACCACAACCGTCACATGTTAAGTGATTCTGTAATCGCATTAACTTTTCAGGATTCTTTTTTCCAGACAATAAGACAAAACCAGATTCGTTCAATATAATGCATCGCTTAAGTGGGTGGTTATCATTATCTAACCTTCTTAAAATTGAAGTTAGGTCACGTTTAAACCTAGAAATCCTCAATACTTCACAAGTCAGATTAATAATTTTAATATCATGATTGCCATGATTTTTGAATTCAATTTCATCACCAACCTCGAAATAAGCACTGAATTGTTTTTTGGGTAATGACAGTAACACCTTGCCATTATCACCAGCTTCAAGTGCTGCTAGGCAACGAGTCATTTTGACTTCAAAGTTTTGATTGAGATCATCTATTGAAGTTATTACTGCTCTTTGTTTGTTTTTCATAAAACAGAACTCAATGTAATTTTTTTGCATCTTCATGCTCTAGTTTTTCTCTTGCTTCAATGACTTCCTGAGGTGATAGCAGCAAGTGACGCATCACAACAAATTCTGATAATCTCAGTTCAAAATGTTCAGGCTCATTTTCAGCGATATAGCAATTTTCACTTTTTGTAATATATTCAAAATTATTTTGAGATTTGATTAGTGATGTTATTATTCTTTGGCCAGCGGGAAATCGATATGTTTGATCTGAATAAACAATGCCGAATAAAAGCTTCCCTAAATATATTTTTTCATCACTGTGAAAATCATAAACAGATAGAATTGTTACCTCTTTTAATAATGTTTTCATGATGCATTCACCAACCAATCCACGTGAGCAAAAGGTCTTATTGGCATCAAATAGTATGCATTATTGAAAACGACTGGAAATGAACAAGCATTAGGGTGAGATAAAACGGTATCTTGAATATATTGATTTTTTGGTAAGTAAGGTTTTTCGCCATCTTCGGTTTTATGGAGAAAAATATATTCTAAAGTTAATTGCCCTCCCTCAAGCCTCAAAATAAATACCTGTTTTTCATGAGTATTTTTAACATGAATTTTTATATTACAAGATTTTTTTGAATTTAAAGTCTGCTTGTGTGGAGCAAGAATGAACCCATAAACCAGATAATTCTGATTATCAATAGTGTAAAACTCAGGGTGTTCATCTAAATTTGGTGACTCTATATCTGATAGACAATCAGCGCTATCTTTAAGCCATTCTGCATAAGAATTTATGTCTTGAGTTTCAATATTTGATCTTTTTAATTGCACGGAGTTTTGAGTAATAGATTTCTCTAAATTATCAAGTGAGCAATCATTAAACTGGAACTTAGTTGCTATCAATAAAACTTGCAAATCATTTATTATCACATCACAACAAAGTACAGATTGCGGGTCTTTAAGCGAGTCAAAACAAGGTTGCCATCTCAATTCGATGTGTTCGGCATCTACAATGTATTTAGACTCATTTTCGAGACCGAACAATTTATATAAATTTGAAATCAGATCTAACTTAGAAATATTTATGACAGTCTTCGCTTCTAATCGAAGCGCCATGTTTTCTATTTCTATATGAAGATCTTCAATTAATTTTTTATCTTCAACTTCACAAATCAGTAAGTATTTTAATTTTTGAAATTCTGATAAAGCGCCAAAATTTAATGCATACTCAAATTCTGAGACTGATTCGCATAAATCATTAAAATTTAAGTGTAGATAAATTGCTGTTGCTAGTAAATCATCACCAAACTTTTCAGGTAGATTGAGAGATTTTGCTAGAAGTTTAGATTGCAGCTTTAATTTTAAAATTAATAAGTCTGAAGTGATCATTTGTTTTTATCCATTGTTTGCGATCAAAATATTGACCCACTACGCCAATTTTGATCTATGAATAAAAGTAAATTTTACGGATGCGCGGCTTCATCGTTCACGCCAAAAAAAACTTATTTTGATGTGTGTAGGTATAGGCAGTCCGTACTGCCTTATTTGCTAATATATACGACAATAATGAGGTTGTAAAGGGGGCGTCAAAAGAATTAAATTGTACATATGTGTATAATTTAAAAGGATTTTAATTTATTTTACTTTTAAAATCAGAAGGTTCTATTCCGAAGATGGAAATGATGATATTTGTTATTTCTTCATTTGATTTTTGGTTAGAAAATTTCATCTTAAATCTGCTAATAATAATACACATACAATTATAAAGTAATTTAAAAAGAATGATATCGGATTTTGGATGAAGCGCTGCTAGCAATAGAAATTCATTATCAAATGATTCTGCTTTTAATGACGTTCTTAAATGGCCCCAACTAACGCTTTCATAAACAACATGGGCCAACATTTCTTGGGCCTGCCCAAGCGGAATAGATAATTTTTTTGATAAACGTTTTGCTTGTCGTTTGATGTTTAAAATCAATTCGTCATTATTAAGTGACATTTTTTCACCAATAGAAAAATACAACAACAGCAAGCCCACAGTACTCGTCATCGTGTAAGTTTTTATTGGGGAGTATTCGCTATGCGAATTGTTTTATATGTTAAGAGTAAATCCATTTCGTCCGCGTGGTGTGGGAACTGGCCTCTCTTCAACGGCCTTGCCTTACAACATTATTATAAAATGAAACATGTAAAGCACATCATATTATTGCATTAAATTAACTATGAAGTAATACGAATAATATTTTAAATGATCAGCCCATTTATTTGTAATAAAAAAAGCTAACTTTAAATGGTCCTTTTGAAATGTTAGTGCAACAACTTTTAAGATTTAGCCCATCAGTGTTAATAGCCGAATAATTAGTTCGAATTTTGATATCGAAACCACAACTCCGACAAATAGATATTATTTAGCTAGCTCAAGGGATTTAAAAATGATTTATTACTAAGAATTGAACTTAATAGAAGAAGCACACTCTTACTTAACAGTAATGTTATTCCCTTAGTGTTTCATGTTTTATGCATCTATTATTAATAGATGCTTTTTTTTGCCTTGAGTTTAATAAGTGACTATTCATAATATTTGGGCTATCTCATATTGAAGTAACTTATTTTAATAGATTAAAAGCAAATGAGAGTTTATTGATTTCTTTATTTTTCAATCATAATACCTGATATTCAGTCCGCAACCTTAATGAGCACTCATAGCAAATTAATGGCATTGGTTCTGCTTATGCTCTCATACTAATTGCATGACTAATTTGGCTAGGTTTCCGTTTCAGTCATTAGTTCAGAAATAATAAGACCATTACTTATTAAAATGTTCATTTAAAAATCAAAAATTCAATTTACTACATCCATTACCACCTCACTTATATAAGCAGCATTTAAAAACGTAGTAAACAACAAAAACATTAATGTATACATTACATATTTAGTATACTCTATAGTTTTACAACAACTTATTATCATCTGATTTTATTGACATTTATCACCTTGTCAACATAATTCATTGTTTACTACGTTTTATTATTTTCTTAGTATAATTTCAACTTGCATACTACATAGAATTGTAAAGACCACTTCGGTTTTACCAAAACAAACATCCCCAACAAACAATAAATCATTGTTAAATAACAAAATCACTACTACAAAGTTACTACACCCTAAATAACAACAAAAAATTGTAGTAAAACACTAATAAACATATAAACAAATATGAAAATGTCAGTTCATTTTCATTGTTTTTTTAGTGATTTAAAAAATTTACTACGCTATAAAAATCAACTTATCATTTGATTTAATTGATATTTAATATTAGTTACCCCTTATAATTTCGGTGATTTGTGGTTTGGTAATTTTAAAAGTAGAATTACATACTATAATTATAAAAAACATTACACAAAGGTTAAACTTATGAGCTACGAAATATTAAAAGCACACATTGAAACACAAAAAGGCATCTTGACAGTTCCAGCCCAGATACGTCAGAACTCTCATTATCAGTCCTCTTTAAATTTACTTTTTAAATTAGATCTATGTACAGAATCTAATCTTGTAAATGTTCTAACTGAAGATCTTGATGAAACAATTGAAAAATGTAGAAGTAAGCTGAAAGAAAATGGTAACGCAGATGTGCGTGGACCATTAAGTAAAATTAGACGTTTATCTGAACTTTATACGCAATTGATTGGTTCACATTTAGTTCATTTAACTTTTTCAGAAATACTACAAGAAGCTATAAACAAAAAATTCGGAGCAAAAAATGTTTCAAATGTTGATATAACACCTCTCACTCAACATGAGATTAAAAGTAAAAAAATGACATTTAGAGAAATAGCTACAATGTTAATAATTGATTCAAAAGAATATAATCCAGATTTGTG